>Ga0208138_100025_pt1 | contig 133508 bp, 143 predicted proteins | sample AntRauMetaRauer3_FD_184786 | JGI IMG/M metagenome (GOLD analysis project Ga0208138, IMG submission 184786) | Saline lake microbial communities from Rauer Lake, Antarctica, in enrichment culture - Antartic Rauer Lake 3 Metagenome Rauer3 (SPAdes)... ... | reverse complement strand
CCGCGGCCCGCGCGTCCGACGACCTCGACGTCGGCGTCCCGTATCTCGGGCACCTGGCTGGCGTCGAGGTCGCGGACGGCGAACAGCTGGGTGGTGACGGCGTGGCGGTCCTTCGTCCCCGCCCAGGTCACGCGCTCGCGGCTCATCCCGACGCTGTTTGCGAGCTCTCGGGCGAAGTCGTTGGTGTCCCAGCGGCGCAGCGTCGCGCGCAGGACGAGCCACGGGTAGTCGCCGGTCGGCGCGTCGGCGGGCTGGGTGTCGAACGCTTCGAGTTCGCGGACGCGGAAGTCCTCTGGAGACTCCCGGAGCGTCCCGCCCGTGCCGTCGCTGTCGCTGGCGTAGTACGCCATTCCGACCTCTCGCTCGACCGGGTGTGCCTCGCGCATTCCTCGAGTACTCGGTCGCCCGGCGGCTTAACGCGGACGGTTCCCCGCCACGGCTATGCCGCCGGCACGCGAACGAACGGACGGATGACGGACTACCGCGTCGGCTTCGAGTCCTGCGACGTGGAGCACGACGACGTCGACCTCCGGGTGGAGGGGAGTCTCCCACCCTGGCTGTCTGGGACGCTGCTGCGGAACGGCCCGGGGAAGTTCGGCTCGGCGGACAACGGCGCCGGGCCCTTCGAGCACTGGTTCGACGGGCTCGCGATGCTGCGGCGGTTCGCGTTCAGGGACGGCGGCGTCCGGTACTCGAATCGGTTCCTGCGCACGGACGAGTACCGCGCAGTCGTCGAGGACGGCGGCCTGGGCGCCGGCCAGTTCGGCACCGGCGCCGGCGGGTCGCTGCTCGGCAGCCTGCGGGCGACGCTGCTGCCCGAGGCCACCGACAACACCAACGTGAACGTCACGGGGGCGGGCGAGGCGTTCCTGGCGCTGACGGAGGCGCCGACGCGCGTCGCCTTCGACCCCGGGACGCTCGAAACCCGGGGCGCGTGGGAGTACGACGACGACCTCTCGGGGCACGTCGCGTGCGCGCACCCCGTCGTCGACCCGGCGTCGGGCGAGACGTTCAATCTCCACCTCCGGTTCGGTCGCCGGCCGACGTACGTCGTCACGAAGCGGCCGGCGGGCGGGACGGCCCGCGAGGTCGTCGCCCGCGTGGCGCTCTCCGACCCGGTCTACGTCCACAGTTTCGCGCTCACGCCCGAGCACGTCGTCGTCGCGGCCTGCCCCCTCGTCGTGGACGTCTGGGGGTTGCTGCGGCCGGGCGGCCCCAGTTCCTTCCTCGACGCGCTGGAGTGGCAGCCAGACCGGCCGACGCGGTTCGTCGTCGTCTCCCGGGCGTCCGGCGAGGTCGTGGCGGCACCGACGGCGCCAGCGTTCTTCACCTTCCACCACGCGAACGCGTTCCGGCGCGGCGACGACCTGGTGGTCGACCTCGTCGCGTTCGAGGACGCGAGCGTGCTCACGGACCTCTCGCTGGCGGACCTCCGGGCTGGCTCGGTGACGACGCTCGCGGGCGATTTGCGGCGCTACCGGGTGCCGCTCGACGGCGGCGACGCCGGCTCCGCCAGTGCGACCCAGCAGACGCTCGCCACCGGCGGCCTCTCGCTGCCCCGGTTCGACGAGCGGCGCCGCGGTCGGCCGTACCGCTACGTCTACGCCACCCGCACTGGAGACACCGACGTCGCGCCGAACCACCTCGCTCGAGTGGACTGCTGGCGGCGCGAGACGGCAACCTGGCGCGAACCCGGGGTGTTCTGCGGGGAGCCGGTGTTCGTCCCGGAACCGGGCGGCGACGAGGGCGACGGCGTCGTCCTCTCGGTGGGTCTCGACCCAGGCCGCGAGCAGTCGTTCCTGCTCGTGCTCGACGCCGAGAGCTTCGAGGAGCGCGCCCGGGCGTGGCTCCCCCACGTGCTGCCGTTCGACTTCCACGGCCAGTTCTACCCGGAGAGCGACCTCAGAACAGCGAGAGAGTACCCGTGATCTGGTCGACCTCCGCGTCCGGAGCGGGCCCAATCGCCAGGGCGGTCGGTGTCCCCGGCTCCAGTTGGGTGCGGCCGGCGTCCGAGATGAGGCCCGTCGGCAGCCCCTTCCGCTTCGCCTCCTCGGAGAGCTCGTAGAGTTCGCGCTCGCTGCCGACCTTCACCACGACCTTCGTCTGCCCCTCGTCCTTCCACTGCCGGACCGCCCGGTCGTCGGCGAACTCGTAGGCGTTCAACGACGCGTGCGCGACCTGCGCGGCCAGCTTGCCCTTCCCCATCCCGATGTCCGTGCGGGCGGCGATGACCTGCTTCATGCCCAGGCAAACGACCGGGTGCCGCATAGCGTTGGCTACTCGTACCCGAAAACGGGAAGCCGGAGCCGGACGCAGCCCGCCGCATGGCCCCCCGCACTCCCGTCCTCCGCCCGGGCGAGTACTTCGAACGGAATGGCTTCGACATGCGGCCGGCGTTCGCCGTCGTCGGCGTCACGGCGCTCGTGGCAGTCGGTCCGGTCCTCGCGCTCGGAGCGTTCGCGACCGAACAGTTCGCGTCGGCGGGCGGCGACGCGACCGGCGCGGTCTGGTTCTTCGTCCTGCTCTACGTCGGCGTCTTCCTGTCGGGTGTCGTGACCGCTCCGCTCGTGTCCGCGGCCGTCCTCCACGTCCTCGCTCGCGCCGCCTGCGACAACGAGGGCCAGTTCGAACACACCCTCGTCGTCGCCAGCTGGGGGCTGCTGCCGGCTATCCCCGTTCTGCTCGCGGTCCACGGTTCGCTCGGCGCCACGCTCGCCGACGCGACGACGGTGACCCCGAAGCTGTTCCTCGGCGAGCTGTTCGGCACCCTCGTCGCCCCCGACGCGCCGCCGCTCGCCTTCGCCGCTGGCTTCCTCGTCGCCGGCTGGGAGACGTACCTCTACGGGTACGGCCTCTCCGTGGCGTTCGACGCGGACCTGCCGCGGTCGCTTGTCGTCGGCGGCGTCGTTGCCTTCGGCGGGTGGCTGCTCAGCCTCTTCTGAAACCTTTAGGCGACCCCGGCCCACTGTGGGCGTATGATACTCTCCGACCGGGACATCCTCGCGCGCCTGGCGGACGGCGACCTCGTCGTCGAGCCGCTGGAGGACGTCGACCTGCAGGTACAGCCCGCGAGCGTGGACGTCCGGCTCGGCCGGCGGTTCCTGGAGTTCGAGCGCGCGAACGTCCCCTGCATCCACCCGAATCGGGAGGAGGAGGTCGAGGACTACGTCGGCGAGACGGTCGTCGACGAGGGCGACGAGTTCATCCTCCACCCGGGGGACTTCGTGCTCGGTACGACGAAGGAACGCGTGGAGGTGCCGCCGGACCTCGTCGCGCAGGTCGAGGGGCGCTCCTCGCTCGGTCGGCTGGCCGTGGTGGTGCACGCGACTGCGGGCTTCATCGACCCCGGGTACCGGGGACAGGTGACCCTGGAACTCTCGAACCTGGGGAAGGTGCCGGTCGCGCTCACGCCCGGGATGCGCATCAGCCAGCTCGTGTTCACGGAACTGACCAGCACCGCCGACCGGCCGTACGGGAGCGAGCGCGGGTCCAAGTACCAGGACCAGGACGGCCCGCAGGCCTCCCGCATCCGGGGCGACCGCGAGTTCGGGGGTGACCAGTGAAGTTCCTCGAGGAAGTCGTCGTCGAGGAGTTCCTCCCGACGTTCCGGTCGCTTCTGGCGGCCGACCTCCGGGAGCGCGGGCTCACCCAGCACGAGGTCGCCGAACTGCTGGGCGTGAGCCAGTCCGCCGTCTCGAAGTACGCCCACGGCGACGTGGCGACCGACTCCGAGGTCGCGGCCGAAGACCGCGTCAAGGACACCGTCGAGCGCGTCGGCGAGGGCCTGGCGAGCGGCGACGTCTCCCAGGTGCAGGCGCTCGTGGAGGCCGAGGTGCTCGTCCGCCAGCTCTCCGCGCGTGGCGACCTGTTGGCGGAGCGCCACGAGGCCGCGAACCCCGCGCTCGCGGACTACGACGGCGACTTCCGCGTCCACGACGCCGACAGCGAGGTCCGCGTCCGCGAGCAGGTGCTGTCCTCTGTCCGGCGCGGCGTCCGGATGCTTGAACACACGAGCGGATTCGCTACCCTGATTCCGGCGGTCGGCGCGAACCTCGTGGAGTGCACGCCGGACGCCGACACCGTCGAGGACGTGGCGGGCGTCCCCGGCCGCATCCTGGACGTGATGGGTCGCACCGAGGTGCCGGCCGAACCGGAGTTCGGCGTGAGCGCGTACGTCGCGACCGTCCTGCTCGCCGCCCGGTCGGGGGGGAGCGATGCCCGCGCGGCGCTGAACGTCGCGTACAGCGAGGACGCCGTCGAGACCCTCGAAGCCGTGGGCTACGAGGCCGTCGAGTTCGACCCGGCGGGCGAGTCCTCCGGGGACGACAGCTACGTCCGTGAGGCCGTCGCCCGCGGCGAGTCCGTCGACGTGCTCTACCAGACCGGCGGCTACGGCGTCGAACCCATCGTCTACCTGCTCGCGGACTCCTCACCGGACGCGGTCCGGATGGCCCGCGAGCTACTCTGAGGCGGTCGCGAGCCCGCGGGGCCCGTCGGTCGGCCGGAGGTCGACGCGGCCCGCGACCGGTGCGAACGCCGGTGCGTCGACGCTCTCGGTCGCCAGCAGCGCCACTGCGACGGGCAGGGTCACGGGACCGAGTTCGCCGGTCGCCGCCGCAGCGAACCGCCAGCCGTCGCTCGTGCGCGTGACCGTGCTCGCGAGGTCGGCGGCCGCCACGGCGCCCAGCGCCTCGCCGGGGGTCGCGTCGGGGGCGACGAAGTCGACGCGACCGGCGGCGTCACGGAGCACGGCCGTCCGCTCCGTGGAGTCGAGGTGGGCGTCGAGGGCGTCGGCCGCACACGACAGCAGGACGACCGAGAGGTCGTCGACGTCCGTCGTGGTCTCGGCGGCGGCGAAGTAGCCGTTGAGGACGGCGCGTTCGGCGGTCTGGTGGCCGGCCGCGGACAGCGCCTCGAACACCGCACCGACGACGCCGTGGCAGACGTCCGACCGAGATGGGGCGCCGCCGGCGGGGGGTTCCGGCATCCCGTGGACGACGAGGTCGTAGTGGGGCGTCCAGGGGTCGTAGCGGGCGAGCGTCTCCCGGTAGGCGGCCGCCAGCGAGAGGGCGTCCGCCGCCGTCTCCCGGTCGGGGAACCGCAGTCCGGCGACCGGGAACGGCTGCTCGCCGGTGCGGGCGCACGCGACGACGAACGCCCCGTCATCGGTCGCCAGCCCTTCGAGTCGGCTGCGGATTGTCGCGAGGTCACTGCCCACCATCTCAAGCCACCCCGTCGGCTCCGCACCGCCACTCGTCTCGAACCATATTTTTAGGCCAGCCTAAAGAATCAAAAGGTGTTCGGTTCGCCGTCGGCTCGCGTCCCGCCGCTCACCCCTCGTCCGTAGCGCCCGTCCGGATGCGCTCTTCCGCGGCCGTCAGTGCGGCCTCCCGGTCGAACGCCTCGACGATTTCCGCTAGCTCCTCGCGGCTGGCGTCCCGCAGGTCGCGGGCGTGAGCGGTGATGTTCGGGACGGCGCGCACGACGTTGTCGACGATGGGGACCGAGGCGGTCTGGGGCGACCGCGAGAGCGGATTCAGGTCGATAACGAGTTCGGTCTTCCCCATCTCGGCGAGCGCCTCGGCGCGGTCCCCGTCCTCCAGAGGCACCAGCACCACGTCGGCGTCGTAGATGCCGTCGCTGTCGACCTTCGCGCGCTCGTGGTCGAGGCCCGGGATGCGGGCGTCCGCCTTCGTGCCCTTCACCTCGTCCGCGCCGTGCTCGCGGAGGTAGTCGGCGATGCGCTCGACGCGCTCCTCGGTGCGGTTGAACAGATTTACTTCCAGGTCCGCGCCCGTCGCCTCGGCCAGTTCGACGATCTCCCCGGGGACGAGCGCGGCGACGTTCCCGTTCACGGAGAGTACGGCGTGGTCGGCGAGCAGGAGGTGGGCGGCCGCGACGCGCGCGGCCTCGTCGGCACTCGGGGTGGTCTGCTCGCCGAGCAGGTAGTCGTAGGCCTCACCGCGGCCCTGCGCCACGAGGCCCTGCCGGCTCGTGATACCCCGGTCCACGCCGTCCTCGATTCGGTGGCGGGTCACCAGCGAGTCGTGGCGCGGGTGATCCTTGGGAATCTCGGTCATACTCGGGGGTGGCGGTCGGTCGGCAAAAATCGCCCGCTCCCGGTCGGCCTCGCTACCGGAGGCGCGCGCCTGCGGCGTGAATCTCGGTGACTTCGGCGTCGTAGCCCGCGTCCGAGAGCCCGGTGCCGAGCGCGAACACCGACCGGCCGAGCATCGCCATGGCCGCCTCCCCGCCGGCGTCCGCGACGGCGTCCACGGCCGCTGCGACCTCGCCGTCGAGCAGGTCGGCTTCCTCCGCGAACCACCGGGAGGCCGCCAGCAGTTCGGGGAGCGTCGGCGTCTCGCGGAGCGATTCGAGCGCGCGCTCACCGGCGTCGTCGAGCGCGCCGGTGCCGCCGCCGATGACGTCGCTCGTCGACAGTTCGCCGAAGGAGACGTACTCGACTCGCCCCGCCGCCGGCACACCGTCGAGCGCGCCGACGCCCGGCGCCCCTGGTTCGACTCGGATGGGGACGCCGCCCCTGGCCTGCGCGACCACGTCCCCGAGACCGGTGCCGGCCTCGACCTCCGCCGCGTGCGCGACGCCGACGAGGTCGTTCTCCGAGCGTTCCCGGCCGAACGCGTCGTTCGCGGCGAGCGCGGTCCCGAGCGCCAGCGCGCCCGACACGCCGAACCCGGAGCCGAGCGGCAGGTCGGTCTCCGCCGACACCGCCGCGGTGGCGTCCAGGGCGTCCAGCACGCGCGTCACGCTTTCCACGCCGACTTCCCGGCCGTTCAGCTGGACCGTCGTCTCCTCGCTCGGTGCCACCCGGGTCGTCACGCCGTCGGCGAGCGTCACGCCGGCGCCCCGCGACCCCGCCCGCAGCGGGTCGTCCGCCCGGTGGACGCTGAAGAACCCCGTGACGTGTCCCGGCACGAACGCCGCAGCCCCGTCGCCGTCACTCATCGTCTTCCCCTCTGGAGCGCGGCGACTTGAGGGTTGTACTATTCGGTCGAGCGGTCGCCGAAGTCCGGTTTGTCCAGGTCGTCCTTCTCGAAGTCCGCGTCCTCGGCGAGCGTGATGCCGGCTCGCGGGTGCTGGTCGGCGTCCGCGACGAGCACGCCGTCCCCGCGCAGGTCACGGAGTTCGCTGCGGGCGTCCTCCCGGGACCGGTCGCTCAACACCGCGGCGGCCTCCAGCAGGTCGTCCTTCGACACTCCGGAGGAGGCGGCGCTCTTCGGCGGATTCGCCGTCTCCGTCATCACCGCGACGTACGCCGCCAGCGAGTCGTCGGGGTCGAGTCGCTCGTGCCAGACCGAGGGGTAGCCGCTCACGCAGCCGTCGCCCACGTCGTACACCGCGCCCTCGTTGGGCGCCTCCCGTCCCTCGTCGAGGTGAGCGTCGAGTTCGCCGAGCAACTGTTCGCCGTCCACGGAATCCTCGTCGAGGGCGTCGATGTAGTCCTCGACGAGCGACCGCGGGACGCCCGGGCCCGTGTCGTGGTGTTTCTCCGCGAGCGCCACCAGCTTCCCGACGAGCAACTGGTCGCCCCGGCTGCCCGCCTCGTCGAGGACCGCGTCGTTGAGCTCCATACCTCCCCGGTCGGCCTCGAGGCCTGAAAACCCGCCCGAGGCAGGGAAGCACCTGGCTACCACCCGGTCAGCGCTCGGTAGGTGCCTCGTCAGTCGTCGCTGGTGAGTTCCGGGGGCGCGTGCTGGCTGGCGACGCCGTGGAGGTGGCAGGCCGCGGGGTGGCCGGCGTCGGTCTCCGCCAGCCCGGGTGCCTCGCGCTCGCAGACGGTGCTGAAGGCGTCGCTGAGGCGCTCCGCCGCGGACTCGGTGTCGCCCGCGAGCACGTCCTCGATTGCGGCCGAGAGGACGGCGTCGGCGTCGCCGTCCGGGAGCGCCGCCGGGATGTCGTACGCTTCGCGGACGTCCGCGGCCGTCGAGAGGTCGTCGTCGATGTCGTCGCTCTCGACGGCAAGCCGGAAATCAAGCACCTCCCGGAACGAGCCCTCCGGGAAGTCGTAGTCTCCGGGCGGGACGACCCGGGGGCAGCGTGGGTGGAACGAGCAGCCACTCGGCGGATTCGACGGGTCGGGGACGTCTCCAGTGAGTTCGATCGCGCCGCCGCGCTGTCGGGGGTCGGGGTCCGGGATGGACGCCAGCAGCGCCTCCGTGTAGGGGTGCTGGGGGTTCGCGAACAGTTCCTCCATGGGTGCCATCTCCACGAGCTCGCCGAGGTACATCACGCCGACGCGGTCACAGACTTGCCGGACGACGCCGAGGTCGTGGCTTATGAGCAGCATCGACAGTCCGAGTTCCTGCTGGAGGTCGTCCAGCAGCGAGAGAACCTCCGCCTGAACGCTCACGTCGAGCGCGCTCACTGGCTCGTCGGCGACCAGCAGGTCGGGGTTGAGGATGAGCGCTCGGGCGAGCGCGATGCGCTGCTTCTGGCCGCCCGAGAACTCGTGGGGGTAGCGGTCGGCGTCGCTCGCCGACAGGCCGACGCGTTCGAGGATGTCCTTGACGATCTTCCGCTGGCGGTCTTGGTCCCGGAGGCCGTGGATGCCCAGCGGTTCGGCGACGGACTCGCCGACGGTCATTCGGGGGTCGAACGCCGAGTTCGGGTCCTGGAACACCATCTGGGCGCGCCGCCGGAACTCCTTCTGTGCGTCCTCGTCGTACTCCGTGATGTCCTCCCCGTCGAAGTAGACGTCGCCGCCGGTCGGCTCCTCCAGGCGGAGCAGACTGGTCGCCGTCGTCGACTTCCCGCAGCCGGACTCGCCGACGAGCCCGACGGTCTCGCCCTCGCGGACGTCGAAGCTGACGCCGTCGACGGCCTTCACGTGGCCGGTGACGCGGCGCAGCAGTCCTGACCGCACGGGGTAGTGCTTCTCCAGGTTCCGGACGGCGAGGACGGCGTCGCGCTCGCCGCCCTCACCGCCGATGCGTGCGTTCTCAGTCATCGTCGGCCTCCATGGCGTTCGGCAGGTCGTGCGTCTCGTCGTGCAGTACGCAGGAGACGTCGTGCTCGCCGCCGACGTCCTCGAAATCGGGCTGGTCGCCCGTCTCGCACTCGGAGACGGCGTGCGGGCACCGCGGATGGAACCGGCAGCCGTCCGGCGGACCGGTCGGGTCCGGGAGCGTGCCGCCGATGGTCTCCAGGGCGCGCCCCCGACCGGGCAGACAGTCCAGCAGCGCGCGCGTGTACGGGTGCGAGGGGTTCTCGAAGACCTGATAGACGTCGCCGGTCTCCATTACCTTCCCCGCGTACATCACGACGACGCGGTCCGCGATCTCGGCGACGACGCCGAGGTCGTGCGTGACGAACAGCATCGCCATGCCGCGCTCGTCCTGGAGGTCGTCGAGCAGTCGCAGCACCTGGGCCTGGATGGTGACGTCCAGCGCAGTGGTGGGTTCGTCCGCGATGAGCAGGTCCGGGTCGCAGGCCAGCGCCATCGCGATGACGACGCGCTGTTTCATCCCGCCGGAGAACTGGTGGGGGTAGTCGTCGATGCGCTCGGAGACGTCGCCGATGCCGACGCGGTCGAGCAACTCGACAGCGCGCTCGCGGGCTGCGGACTTCGGCACGTCCCGGTGGAGCTGGATGGCCTCGATTAGCTGGTCGCCGACCGTGTAGACGGGATCCAGCGCTCCCTGGGGGTTCTGGAAGACGTGGCCGATGCGGCCGCCCCGGTACGCCCGAAGCGCCTTCCCCGAGAGCTCTGTGAGGTCCTCGCCGTCGAAGTTCACCGAGCCGCCCGTTATTTTCCCGGGCGGTCGGGGGATGAGCTTCGTGATGGACTCGCAGGCGACAGTCTTCCCGGAACCGGACTCGCCGACCAGGCAGACCGTCTCGCCGGCCTCCACGTCGAAGCTGACGCCGTCGACGGCCTGTACCGTGCCGTCCTCGGTGTCGAACTGGGTGTGGAGGTCCTCGACGGAGAGCAGCGAGTCCGTCATCTACGCCACCTCCTCCTGAGGGTCGAGGACGTCCTGGCCGACGTTGCCGAAGACAACCATGTACGCGAGGCTTACCACGCTTGCGGGCCGGTAAACGAACTCGGCGGCGTACGTCGTCGTGCGGTCCCGGTTCGCGGCGAGCGGGACGATGGCGTATTGGATGAGTAGCACCGTGGAGACGAGGAATGGCCAGCCGATGGGCGTAACGACCCAGTCCATGAATTCGAACCGCTCGTGGAGGGCGACCACGTAGTCGTAGGTGAACCGTGCTGCGACTACCTGTGCGTCAACAACTAGCACAGGAGTCCGAAAGTGTAGCGAACGCCACCTCCCTGAATCGGTGACCCAGTAGAAACTGGTGAACTGCGCTGATTCGAGCTCAGTGGAGGGCATCGTGACGTAAGCCAGAAGATTGGCCAATAGGTATAAAACTTTGTGAGCGAATCACGCATGAACGCATACCGCCACGCCCTCTACCTTGTGTAGCCCCTGCGACGCGCTCCGTCAACTGAGCGCTCCGGTGACCGGTAGTCGCTTATAAAATACCTCAGGCTCCTCGTTTGGCGCGTTTTATCGGTAGCTCTTTCGGTGTCCTCACTGTCACCACGACATTCGCGGTAGTCACGCTCACTCCGAATCTGGACCTTGACCGGGAACTCTCGCGGTTTCATACTTCGACCGCGCAAGCGCCGAGGAGATTGAGCAGATTCGACAGCAATACGTCGAGACCGCGGACTCGACGAGTTGCTGCTCGACAGGTACGTCTACTGGTTTGTGGAAGACACCACGTCCGACGGGAGTACTTGTTCACCTATCAGCTGTCAGCCCGGGACGCATCCGCCGCCTGCTTGCCGACGACGATGGAGTACACCGTCGGCGTCGTGGACGGTCTAGCAAGTTCTTACACCGCCTACGCGGGCCTCGGTATCATCAGCACCGCCCTTGACGCCGTACTCGCACCGGCGAGTCCGTCGAAGTCGGCGCCGCCGCCGGCCCTATCTGGGAGTGGGCGCCGTTCGTGGATCGCTGGGACAGTCCGAACTTCTTCGGTACCGACCCCTGGCGCACTGTCTTCCAGAAGTACGCCTGTCCGGCTGCGGTGCTCGCCGTCGGTCTAGTCGCGGACCTGCTCCAGCATACCCACGCCGCCCGGAACGCCGCGCTGCCGCTGCTGTTGGTGTCGATTGCGGAACTGCTTTCGGTGCTCGCGCTCGGCACGTTCGTCGTCGAGTAGGTGTTCCACAACCGGGCGTCGCGGCGTACACGATGATGGGCGTGTTCACGCGGGACTACCCGCTCGTCGTTAGCGCGGCGTTCGTCTTCGGTGTCGCCGGCGTCGCAGGTAGCCTCCTTCAGGTCCTCCTGTGCGACTACCACAATCCCACAATCAACGAGTGGGCGATCGGCCCGCCTCACTTAGCGTGGGCGTCCTGGACGCCGTCGACGGTCTCCCGGACCGCGTCGACGCCCTCGTCGTGCAGCAGGTCGCCGACGACGACGGTGTCGGCGTACTGCCCCATCTGGTAGGCGGCGTCGTAGTCGCCGATGCCGCCGCCGTAGAACAGGGTTGCGTCGTCGACGCCGTCGGCGGCCGCCGCCACGGCGTCCTCGTCGCCGAGCATCCCCGAGTACTCGACGTAGACGATGTCCTGGCCGAGCAGCCGTTCGGCCACCGTCGCGTACGCGCCGACCTCGTCCGGGTCGAGGCCGCAGTCGGCGTCAGTGTACTCCGCGACGCTCGCGTCTGGATTCATCACGATGTACGCCTCCGTCGTCGTGCGAGCCCAGTCGAGGTCCGCGATGCGCACCCACTCCTTGTGCGCGCCCGTAATCCAGAACGGGTCGCCGGCGTTCAACACGACCGGTACGAGGTAGCCGTCGAGTGCGTCGTCGTCGACCACCACGGCGGGGTTCGACGGCTCCTGGTAGAGCGGCACGTCGTGTTTCCGGCACGCGTCGATGACCCGCTGCATCTTCTCTGTGGTCACGTCCAGCGTCCCCCCGATTTCGATGGCGTCCGTGCCCGTCTGCGCGACGTCGTCGAACGTCTCGCCGTCCACGAGGGACTTGTCGGGGTCGACCTTGAGGACGTGGTCCCAGTCCGCCCACGGCGCAGTCATACCTGCTCGATTTCGCTGGCGCCCGCAAAACCCCTTCGATGCGCGCAGTCAGGGCCGCGACCCGGCCCGAGTTGCGGCGAGGCTCGTCGGAGATGGACTCGCAGCAGAACGGCAGTAGAGGGTTTCTGTCGGCACTCCTCGGCGGCAGAGCAGCAGGTGGTGGGCGGTCCTATCCGTGGATGCCCATCGCCTCGATCTGCTCCTGGTAGCGGTTCCGGATGGTGACCTCCGTCACCTGCGCGACGTCCGCGACCTCGCGCTGGGTCTTCTTTTCGTTGCAGAGCAGGCTCGCAGCGTAGATGGCTGCGGCCGCGTAGCCGGTGGGGGACTTCCCGGAGAGCAGTCCCTCCTCGGCGGTGGTCTCGATGATCTCGTTGGCCTTCGACTGCACTTCCTCCGAGAGTTCGAGTTCCGAACAGAACCGGGGGACGTACTTCTTGGGGTCGACGGGCTTCATCTCGAGGCCGAGTTCCTGGGAGATGTACCGATACGTGCGGCCGATCTCCTTGCGTTCGACCCGGGAGACCTCCGAAATCTCTTCGAGACTTCGGGGAATCCCCTCCTTCCGGCAGGCCGCGTAGAGGGCGCTCGTCGCGACGCCCTCGATGGAGCGGCCGCGGATGAGGTCCTCCTTGAGCGCGCGCCGGTAGATGACCGACGCGACCTCGCGTACCGACCGCGGTACGCCCAGTGCCGACGCCATCCGGTCGATCTCGGAGAGCGCGAACTGGAGATTTCGTTCGCCGGCGTCCTTCGTGCGGATTCGCTCCTGCCACTTGCGGAGCCGGTGCATCTGTGAGCGTTTCTTCGACGAGATCGAGCGGCCGTAGGCGTCCTTGTCCTTCCAGTCGATGGTGGTCGTCAGCCCCTTGTCGTGCATCGTCTGCGTCGTCGGTGCGCCGACGCGGGACTTCTCCTGTCGTTCCTGGTGGTTGAAGGCGCGCCACTCCGGACCGGGGTCTATCTGCTCCTCTTCGACGACGAGGCCGCAGTCGTTACAGACCAGTTCCGCGCGGTCCGAACTCTTCACGAGGTTGTCCGAGCTGCACTCTGGGCACTCCCGCACTCCCTCCTCGGAGTCCTCCTCCTGCTCTGCCGCCGTTTCTCGCTCCCGCTGGCGAGTGGACCGTGTCATCGCATTTTTATATTAGTGTCATCCACACGGTTAAACCCGTTGCCGGTGTTGACGCCTCTCACAGGCGACACAATGCGAGCGTGACACACCGGAGAATCGCCAGACTGCGGGCGATTTCGGCCGACAGGGCGGGCGACCCGAACAGTAACCCATAAACGGGAAGCGAGGTGACCTGACTTCAATGCCAGTCGTCGAGTGCGACGTCGCCGACGCGCGCGAAGCCCTCGCCCAGGCGGGCGCCTCGTTCAGCGACGGGAACTCCGAGTACGAACTGTGGCACGCCGACCTCGGTGACGCCCACGCGGTCGCCTACGAGGACAAACTCGTCGTGCAGGGCGCGTCCCCGACGGACATCACGGCGGTCGTCGAGCCCGACCGCGGCGGCCGCGTCCACGCCTACTTCGACGGCGCGAGCCGCGGCAACCCCGGTCCGGGGGCCGTCGGCTGGGTGCTCGTCTCCGGCGACGGCATCGTCGCCGAGAACGGCGATACCATCGGCCGCGTCACCAACAACCAGGCCGAGTACGAGGCACTGCTCGCGGTTCTGGAAGCCGCCGTCGACTTCGGGTTCGATGAGATCGAGATCCGGGGGGACTCCCAGCTCGTCGAGAAACAGGTCAAAGGCGCCTGGGATACCAACGACCCCGAGCTCCGCGAGAAGCGCGTGCGAGTCCGGGAGATTCTCGAGCGCTTCGACGACTGGTCGCTCACGCACGTACCGCGGGAGGTAAACGACCGCGCCGACGAACTCGCGAACGAGGCCCTCGACGATGCCTGAACTCTCAGAAGACGTCGTCGCGGAGGCGCGCCGGCTCGCGCGGCTCGCGCGGAACGCCAGCGAGGACGCCGCGGCCGACGCCTACCGCGACCGGCTGGACGAACTGCTCGCCGACCACGACCGCGTCGCCCGGGTCCGGGACGCCGACGCGACCCTGGTCTGTTACCCCGCGGACTGGGCGGACGACGACGGCACCGTCCACCCGACTGACGTTGAGGACCCGGACCGCGCGGTCGAGGTGTCGCTGGCGGGCGGCGGCGAACAGGGCGACTACGAGGAGGCGGCCGAGCGCAACGCCGAACTGGTCGAGCGCGTCGCTGCCGAGTACGGCGACGTCCACGCGGAGAACGCGGCGGCGTTCGCGGCGTTCATGAACAATCACTACGCGCGGCCGATGGACACGGCGACCGACACGGAGCGCGAGGAGTTCCGCGAGGAGTTCTTCCCGCGGAACGCGTGGCCGAGCGACGAGCAGCGGGCGGTCCTCGAGGACTCGCTGGACGCCGTCGACGACGTGGCCGAGCGGGGCGACTGACGCTTCTCGCAGTTCGGTGCTGACCTGACCGAGAGCTGTGGCTCTGCGGTGTCACGTCGGCGGAGAAGGGTGCCCGGGCCTTCAGTCGTCTGCGACGATGGCCTCGATGCGCTCGCGGCGTTCGTCGTCGACGACGAACTTCGAGAGCGTCCACTCCAGGTCGTCGACGACGGCGTCGAAGCCGTCGTCGGTGAGCGCGTACTCGTTGGTGCGCTTGTCGAGTTCCGACTTCTCGACGAGACCCTTGTTGACGAGGTCGTCGAGGTTCGGGTAGAGTCGGCCGTGGTTGACCTCTTGGCCGTAGTACTCCTCGAGTTCGCGCTTGATGGCGAGCCCGTAGCGTGCTTCCTCGCCGAGAACGGTCAGGATGTTCTTCTGGAACGCTGTCAGGTCCCGGACGTCAGTCCGGCTTTCGGGTTGTGCCTCTGACATAGCCGACGGGAGTAGCCCCGGACATTTAAACACTTCTCAACAGTCCCGAGTTTCAGGTACGCGGACGGCGATACGAAAACCCTTTTTCGGCAGGCGTTGGACCTCCAACGGCATGACGAACCTCTGGGAAGACCTCGAGACCGGTCCGGACGCACCCGACGTCATCTACGCCGTCGTGGAGTGTCTCAAAGGCGAGCGGAACAAGTACGAGTACGACAAGGACGTGCCCGGCGTGGTGCTGGACCGCGTGCTGCACTCGAACGTCCACTATCCCTCGGACTACGGCTTCATCCCGCAGTCGTTCTACGACGACGACGACCCCTTCGACGTGCTCGTGCTCGTCGAAGACCAGACGTTCCCGGGCTGCGTCATCGAGGCGCGCCCCGTCGCCCTGATGGAGATGGACGACGACGGCGAGAAGGACGACAAGGTCATCGCGGTGCCCGCCGAGGACCCGCGCTACGACGACGTTCAGGACGTCGAGGACATCACCGAACAGCAGAAGGACGAGATTTCCGAGTTCTTCGAGACGTACAAGAACCTCGAGGCCGGCAAGGAAACGGAAGTGCTCGGCTGGGGCGACGCCGACGCGGCGAAAGACGCCATCGAGCACGCGCAGGACCTCTACGACGAGAACTTCGCGTAGAGCGGCCGACTCGCCGTTTCTCTCCTGCAGATACGCTCCAGTAATCCACCGGCACGAGCCGATGTGTTATGCGCATGGGTAATTACTTCTTGCCGGGCGGCCTACGGAGACGTGTATGAACTCCGAGCGTCCCCCGGTCGGCGTCAGCCACCCGACGGTCGTCCCGTCGAACTTCCAGCCCGACGACGAGGAGTCCCCGCGGAACCGACGCGACTGATCTCGGCGGCGCGACTACCGACCCCGGTCATCCGGGGACAAGCTACTTAACGGTCCGCGGTCACTCTCGGCCAAATGCTCCCCGAGGTGGGTCCGGTCTCGACCCCATTTCTCGCCGCAATCGCCGGCTCCGCCGTCCTCGCCGGCGGCCTCGGCGCCTACGCTGTTAGCTCTGTCCTCCAGCGGCGCCGCGGACCGGCAGAGAGTGAGGACTTCGTACAGCTCCGTGACACCATCGCCGGCCTCGAATCTGTCGCGCTCGTCGTCCCCGAGAACCCCAGTGTCGACGCGCTCGCGGCTGCCATCGGCCTGCGGGACCTCTGCAACGAGTGGGGGGTCGCCGGCCGCGTCTTCGCCGAGGGCGACGTCACCAGCGACGACGCGAAGGCCTTCTGCAACCTCTTCAACCTCAGCCTCGACGTCGCCGACGACCCCCTCGACGACTACGACGGCGCAGTCGCGGTCGGTGGTGGCGGCACCGTCCCGTCGTTCGCGAACCGACCACCCGTCGTCGCCGTGGTCCGCCACCGCCCCGCCGCTGTCGACCACCCGCTCGTCGTCGCGGGCAGCGAGGCGGGCGCTACCTCCACCATCGTCGCGCGGTTCTTCGAGCGCGCCGGCTACACGCCTGAGCAGGACGTCGCGACCGCGCTCCAGTACGGCATCCGGGCCGGCACCCGGGAGTTCCGCCGGGTGCGCTCCCGGGAGGACTTCCAGGCCGCGAGCTTCCTTCAGGAGTTCGCCGACCAGGGCACCATCGACGCGCTGCGCGCGCCCGGCATGAGCTCCGAGACGTTCGACGTCATCGGGCAGGCTATCGCGAACCGCGAGCGCCGCGCGAGCTTCGCCGTGACGAACGTCGGGACCGTCCCCGCTGTCAGCGCCCTCGAGGAGGCCGCCGACACCCTCCTGCGGCTGGACGGCGTCTCCTCGGCGGCCGCGTTCGGCGTCCACGAGGACACCGTCGTCACCGCCTGCCGGGCCGACGACGTGCGCACGAGCGCGATGGACGTCCTCGCGACGGCGTTCGACCAGACGGAGGCGCTCGGTGGCGACGCGGACGCCGCCACCGCCCGCGTCCCGCTCGGCCTGTTCAGCCGCGTGAGCGCCGAGCGGAAGGCCACGCTGGACGAACTCATCGACGCGAGCACGCGCAAGGCGCTGTTCGCGTCCTTCGAGCAGGCCTGACTGGGCGGACGGCGACGACGGGCCGCGTAAAACCAACGCTTTAGTGCTGGAACGGCGACGGGACGGGTATGGGTCTGTTCGACCGACTTCGCGGGAACGACGCTGGCCGGGTCGCGTTCGTCGGCATCGACGGCGTGCCGTTCAGCCTCGTCCGCGACTACCCCGAGACGTTCCCGAACCTCCACGACGTGATGGAGTCGGGGACGGGCGGCGCCATCGAGAGCATCGTGCCCCCCGAGTCCAGTGCGTGCTGGCCGTCGCTCACCACGGGCGTCAACCCCGGCGAGACGGGCGTCTACGGCTTCCAGGACCGCGAGGTCGGGAGCTACGAGACGTACGTCCCGATGGGGCGCGACGTGCAGGCGACCCGGCTCTGGGACCGCGTCACCGAGGCGGGCCGCGACGCCACCGTCCTGAACGTTCCGGTGACGTTCCCGCCCCAGCGCAACGTCCAGCGGATGGTCTCCGGGTTCCTCTCGCCGGACATCGAGAAGGCCGCCCACCCCGGCGAGGTCGGGAACTTCCTGGAGTCCGTCGACTACCGCATCGACACGAACGCGAAACTCGGCCACCAGGACGACAAGACCGACTTCGTGGAGAACGCCCACGACACGATCGACGCGCGCCAGGAGGCGTTCCTGAACTACGTCGAGGCCGACGACTGGGACCTCTTCTTCGGCGTGTTCATGTCGACGGACCGCGTCAACCACTTCCTCTTCAAGGACTACGAGGAGGACGGCGAGTACAGCGAGGAGTTCTTCGCGTTCTACGAGAAGGTCGACCGCTACATTGGCGAACTCCGGGACGCGCTCGCGGACGACGTGACGCTCGTCGTCGCCTCCGACCACGGCTTCACGAGCGAGGACTACGAGGTCCACCTGAACTCCTGGCTCGCCGACGAGGGGTACCTCTCCTTCGACACCGACGACCCGGAGAACCTCGCTGACATCAGCGACGACACGCAGGCGTACTCGTTCATCCCCGGCCGGTTCTACCTGAACCGAGAGGGCCGCGAGCCCCGCGGGAGCGTCGGCGACGACGAGGCCGAGGACGTGCTGACCGAACTCCGTCGGAAGCTCCTCGACCTGGAGGGGCCGGACGGCCGGCAGGTCGTCGACCGCGTCGTGGACGGAGAGGCCGTCTTCGACGGCGACCACGACGAAATCGCCCCCGACCTCGTCGCCATCCCGAACCACGGCTTCGACCTCAAAGCCGGTTTCTCGGGGCCCGGTGACGTGTTCCGTCACGGCCCCCGGAACGGCATGCACTCCTTCGAGAACGCCACGCTCGTCGTCGACGACTCCGACGTCGAGGTACCGCCGTCGACGAACCTCTACGACATCGCGCCGACGCTGCTCGACCTCATGGACGTCCAGTACGACGACCGCGAGTTCGACGGCGACAGCCTCGTCACCGCCGACGACTGAGCGCGGTTCGACGTTTCTCCATCAGCAAGCGAACGCTGAACGTCCTGCAGCAGAAGAACCGCTATATCAAGTCGTCCAGTTCGTCGTTCTGGAAGGTCTGGCGCTCCTGTTCGGCATCGACTTCCTTGCTGGCTTCCTTCGCGCGCTCCATGAAGTCCTGAAGCCGCTGGCTGCGCGCGATGCCGGACAGCAAGACGAGGACGGCGATGTTGTCGGACTGCAGCGGGAAGTCGCCGCCGCGGACCTGCATGCTTCGGGTCTCCTCCTCGACCCAGGACCGGGCTTTCTCGACGCCCTTCCGGGGGATGCGGTCGTTCTCGCCGGCGGCGACGACGAGTGCGGCGCCGGCCTCCGTGGTTTCGGGCACGCTCATCCCCGACAAGAGAGCTTTCCGCGTGGTGGACGTGACGACGTTGATGTTCTCGCCGGCGTCCGGCGCGGCCTCCGCGGACGCGAAGCCGATGGCGGACATGTCCCCGGACTGGAGGGTGTTGATGACCTCGCTGGAGTCGACAACGCTCTCACCGACGCCCTCGATGTTCTCGCCGGCGGCCAGCAGGATGCTGAGGCGTTTCGCGATGCGTTCGTTGATGGCGTCGAAGGCCTCGGTGACGCTCTCGCCGGTCGCGCGCCAGGCGTCGTTGTCGACGAGCAGCGTGGAGTCGGCTTCGCGGACGAGCGTCTTCAGCGAGCGGCCGGCGTTCGCCTGGTAGATGCCGCCCTCGTCGCGGCCGGGGAGGATGCCGAGCGCGTAGACGGGCATCTCGTAGACGCGCTGGAGTTCCTTGACGAGGACGGGCGCGCCGCCGGAGCCGGTGCCGCCGCCGAGCCCGGCGACGACGAAGATGGCCTCCGTGTGGGGGTCGACGACGCCGTCGAGGGCACCCATGACCTCGCGGACGTCGTCGTTCATCACTTCGGCGCCGAGTTCGTTGTCGGCGCCGACGCCGTGGCCCTTCACGCGCTCCTGGCCGATCAGCATCGTCTCGATGTCGAGTCCGTCGAGGTCGGTTCTGGCGGTGTTGACGGCGAGCGTCCCGCGGACGGCGTCGTACCCGGCGCGACTGTCCTCTGCGAGGAGGGCTTCGGTGACCTTGCCACCGGCTTGACCCACACCGATGAGGGCGGCTTTCATACTCGCCGAGTGTCACGGAACCCGTATCAACGTTGTGCCACCCCGAGGTTCAAATACGAGGGTGGGGCCACCGGCCACCGTGTCCGACGACTCACTGGAAGCGCGAGTGGCGGCGGTTGAGCGCGCGCTGACCGACGGCGACCCCGTAGCGGACCTCTCCGATGCGGCCGAACTCCAGCGACAGCTCGACGCCCTGTCCGCCGACCTCGACACCCTCGGCGAGCGCGTGGACGCTCTGGAGGCGACGGTCCAGTCCCTGCACGGCTACGTCGGCGAGATAGAGCATGTGAACGAGCGCGTGGAGCGCCGCGCCGACGCCGCGCAGGGCGGCCGCCGAACGGCTGGACGACCAGCCGCGCGGCAGCACGCCGGAGAGCGCCCGGCCAGCGACTGAGCGACGTCCGCCGACAGCCGAAGGCGACGCCGCGCCCACTTCGGTCGACGCTTCGGCTGAGCCCGACGGGGACGCCGAGTCACTGCTGGACCGACTGCGGTCGTCGCTTTGACCGTTCGCGTCGTGGCGGCGGTGCTTGCCGCGCTCGCGCTCGTCGCTGCGGCAGCCCCAGCAGTCGACCACGCACGGGACCGCTGGGAGCCGCCAGCGTCGACGCGACCGTCGAGGAGACAGCCGACGCCGTCCGCGCGCTGGCCCGGCGTAGCGACCCCAGCGAGCGCGGCCGCGCTTACCAGCGAGACCGATCCGCCGCGGCTCGTCGCCAGGTCTGAAAACGGCGCCGAGACTGGCCGGCGAGTCCCAGTCGAGGTCGGAGGTCGTGGGCGGAGTTCACCGTCTGGGCCGAGGGCGGGACGCCGATAGGGCCGGGGGACGGCGTGTCCTACGTCCGGGCGGGCGAGTCCGTTGCGTTCGACGTGAACGGTGACGGATGGCCCGACCCGGCCGGCACGAACGAGCGAGTGTCGCTCGGGGTGGAGGCGACCGTCGCCGTCGTCGTGCCGGCTGGGCTCCGGGGCGTCGGTGACACGTCGGGCGGGTAGGACGAGCGGTCGCCCGGCTAGCAAACGCAGCCCCCTTGACCCCCGAGTGCGTACGGACGAGCGTGTTCACCGAAGCCATCGCGGACCCCGAGGGGACGACTGACGAGGCGGTTCGCGCGGACTACGAGGCGACGCTCGCGGGCGTCGTCGAGGCCGAAGGCGCCGACGCGGTCGCAGCGGACTCGGGCGTCGCCACCGAGGTCCTCGACGCGCTCGTCGCGGGCGACTCGACCGATTTGACCGTCGAGGAGGCGGCCGGCATCCTCGCGGCGAGCGACGACTACCCGGCGGCCGAGGACCTCCTGTTCGAGGTCCGGGACCACCTGATGCTCCAGATGAGTTCGGCCGTGATGGACGTGGAGGCGCTGGCCAGCGGGCTGGACGATGACTACGACCCGAAGGAACTCCAGCAGATGCTGGAGGGCCGCCAGCCGATGAAACTCGCGGAGTACGCCCGTGTTCACCGGTACATCGCGGCCGAGAACCCCTACTGATGGACGTCGCCATCCTGGGCTGTGGCTACGTCGGCCTGGAACTCGCCCGGCAGCTAGAGGCGGCGGGCCACAGCGCCGTGGGGGTTCGGCGTTCCGAGGGCGGGCTGGCGGCGGTCCGCGAGACGGGCGCCGACGCCGTCGAAGCCGACGTGACCGACGCCGACTCCCTGGACTCGGTGCCGGACGTGGACGCCGTGGTGTTCGCGGCGTCCTCGGGCGGCCGGGGCGCAGAGGCGGCCCGCGAGGTGTACGTCGAGGGCCTGCGGACGGCCGTCGAGCAGTTCGGGGGCCGGGAGTCGTCGCCCGACCAGTTCGTCTACACGTCGAGCACGGGGGTCTACGGCGACCACGACGGCGGCTGGGTGGACGAGTCGACGCCACTGGACCCGACGACCGAGAAGACCGAGGTGCTCGCCGAGGCGGAGCGGGTCGCGCTCGACGAAGCCCCGGAGTTCGGGATGGGGCCGACGGTGGTGCGGTTCGCGGGTCTCTACGGCCCGGAGCGCTACCGGCTGACGCGCTACCTGGAGGGCCCGGTGACCGAGGGCTACCTGAACATGGTCCACCGCGAGGACGCGGCCGGCGTCGTGCGGTTCGCGCTCACGGACGACGCGGCCGCCGACGAGGACGTACTGCTCGCGGTGGACGACGAGCCGGTCGACAAGTGGGCGTTCGCGGACTGGCTCGCCGACGAGTGCGGTGTCGACCGGCCGACCAGACAGACCGTCGCGGAGCGCGTCCGCGAGGGCGACCTCTCGACGCCCGCAGAGCGCCGGCTTCGCACGAGCAAGCGCTGCTCGAACGAGAAACTCCGGGAGCTCGGCTACGAGTTCGCGTACCCGACGTTCAGGGAGGGCTACCGGGCCGCCGTCGAGGCGCTCGAACGCGGCGAGTACAAGTAGCGGCCGGCCGAAGCCCGGGCATGGCCACGGCCGACGGGACCTTCGAGTACAAGGAGCGATTCGGCGAGGGGACGGCGCGCACCTACTTCCGGCGCGTGGGCGACCGCGCCGTCTCCAGCGTCGGCCTCGGCACCTACCTCGGCGACCCGACCGACGCGGTCGACGACGCCATCTACGAGACCGTCCAGGCCGCCCTGGAGTCCGGGGTGAACGTCGTCGACACGGCAGTGAACTATCGCCACCAGCGCAGCGAGCGCGTCGTCGGGCGCGCCGTCCGGGACAGCGACGTCGACCGGGACGCCGTCTTCGTCGCGACGAAGGGCGGATTCGTCCCCTTCGACGGCGAGCAGCCAGCGAACCCCGGCGAGTACGTCCAGCGGGAGTTCGTGGACCCGGGGCTCGTGGACTCGGCGGACCTCGCGCACGGCAGCCACTGCATCGCGCCCGGGTTCGTGGACGCGATGGTCGCGCGCTCGCTGGAGAACCTGGGGCTAGACACCATCGACCTCTACTACGTCCACAACCCCGAGACGCAACTCGACGAGCGGCCCGCCTCCGAGGTGTACGACCAGCTGGAGGCGACGTTCGAGCGCCTGGAGGAGCGCGTCGCGGCCGGCGACCTCGTCCACTACGGCGTGGCGACCTGGGACGCCTTCCGGGTGGGTCGGGACCACGAGCGCTTCCTCGACCTCGGCGAGGTCATCTCGCGGGCGCGGGCCGCCGCGAAGACAGTCGGGAACACGGCCACTCACCTGCGCGCCATCCAGGTGCCGTTCAGCGTCTACATGGCCGACGCGTTCACGGTCGAGAGCCAGGAGGGCCCGGAGGGCGCTCAGAGCGTGCTGTGGTACGCCCACGAGGCCGGACTGAACGTCTTCACGTCCGCCAGTCTCGCGCAGGGCGAAGTGCTCTCGGGCATCCCCGAGGCCGTCGACGAGAAGCTCTCCGGTGAGACGCCCGCCCAGCGCGGCCTGAACTTCGCGCGGAGCGCGCCCGGCGTGACGTGCTCGCTGGTGGGCACCACCAGTCCCGAGCACGTCCGCGAGAACGCTCGCGCCGGCGAGTTCGAACCGCTGGGCGCGCAGGCCTTCGACGCGGTCTTCGAGTGACTACCGGACCTGCTTCCACTCGCGCCCGCAGTCCGGGCACGCCCGCCGCCACCCCACGCCCCCTCGGTCGCGGGTGACCAGTCGGGTGTCGCAGTCCGCGCAGACGAGTCGCTCGTAGGTGTCCTTGCGAACTGCACCGGACCGCAGCGCCTTCTGGACGGAACTCATACCCCCTCGCTACTCACCCCCACACCTTCGGTAGTTGCTTGGTAACGCGTCTCTGGCCGGGCCTGCGGTGTGCTGGAACCGGAAGCGTTGTGCCATCCCCCCGAGAAGCCACCGTGTGGCTCCGACTAGCGACGGCGACGGGCGCCGCGTCCCGCTGTTCGGGACGCTGTGCTCGCTCGTGTTCCTCGTGAACTTCGGCCGGGTCGTGTTCGCCCCCCTGGTGGCGCCCCTCCAGGACTTCTTCGTGGCGAGCGACGCGGCCGTCGGCCTGGTGGCGACGCTGGCGTGGCTCGGCAGTGCGCTCCCGCGGCTCCCGACGGGCTACCTCCTCACGCGGTTCGCGCGCCACCGAATCGTCCTCGGGACGGGCGTCCTCCTCACCGTCGCGTCCGCGCTGATGACGTTCGCGCCCACCATCGAACTGGTGATGGTCGGCGCGCTGCTCGTCGGGCTCGCCTCCGGCGTCTACTTCGTCGCGGCCAGCCCCCTCGTGAGCGAGCTGTTCCCGGACCGCGTCGGCCGCGTCATCGGCATCCACGGCACCGCCTCGCAGCTCGCCGCCGCCATCGCGCCCGTCCTGGTCGGCCGCCTGCTGCTCGTCCACTACACGTGGCGAGCGCCGTTCTACCTCCTGTCGGCGGCCGCCGCGGTCGTCACGGTCGTGCTGTACGTCACGTCCAAGCGCGCCGACCTCCCGGACGCGGGCGGCGCCGACCGCGACCTCCTCGGAGGTATCCGCCGCCAGTACCGCATCGTCGCGCTCGGCGTCGTCATCGTGGGCGTCACCGGCCTCGTCTGGAACGGCTTCTTCAACTTCTACCCGAAGTACCTCGTCGAGACGAAGGACGTCCCGGAGAGCACCGCGAACGTCCTGCTGACGGTGGTGTTCGCGGCTGGCGTCCCGGCGTTCTGGTACACCGGCCGGCTCGCCGACCGCTTCCGGCACGTCCCCCTGATGCTCGTCGTGCTCGGGTCGTTCGTCGTCACGCTGTTCGCGATGACCGTCGTCGAGGGCACCCTCGCCGTCGCCGTCGTCTCCCTCTTTCTGGGGTACGCCATCCACAGCCTCTTCCCCGCCATCGACACCTTCCTCCTGGACAGCCTCCCGGACAGCGACAGGGGGTCGGCGTACGCCGGCTACAGCGCGACGATGATGATCGTACAGGCGTTCGGGAGCGTCGCCGTCGGCACCCTGCTCGGGCTGGATTTCGGCTACGACGCCATCTTCCAGACGGGCGCCGCCTTCCTCGGCGTGCTCGCCGTCGGCCTCGTGGTGCTCCAGCGGGCGGGGCGCTTGCCGCAGGGCGCAAGCTAATTCTGCCGCCGGTCCACGAGTACGGACATGGACTACACGCAGGAGCGCGTGGCGACGCTCCACGACTACGGCGACGCCGACCCGCCCGCACCCGCGGGCCGCGCCGCCGTCGTCGTCCCGATGACCGACCGCGAGTACGGCGGCCTCGCGACCGAGCGCGTGTTCTCGGAACTGGAGCGTGTCGACCCCGCGGAGGTCGTCGTGCCGCTGCGCGCACCCGCCGAGCGCGTCCCCGACTTCCGGGACTGGCTGTCGGGGTTCGATCTCGACCTCACCCTGCTGTGGTGTGACGGCCCCCGGGTCGCCGAGCAGTTGGCTGACGCCGGGCTGGACGGCGCTCGCGGGAAGGGCCGGGACGTCTGGCTGGCGCTCGGCGTCGCCGCCCGCCGGGACTTCGTCGTGCTCCACGACGCCGACACGGAGACCTACGAGGGCCGGGACGTCCGCAAACTCCTGTTCCCGCTGGTCGAGGGCTTCGACTTCTCGAAGGGCTACTACGCCCGCGTGGAGAACGACCGGCTGTACGGCCGGCTGTTCCGGCTGTTCTACGAGCCACTCCTGGCGGCGCTCCAGGACGCCCACGACCACCGCGTGCTGGACTTTCTCGGGTCGTTCCGGTACGCGCTCGCCGGCGAGTGCGCGCTCACCAGCGAGACCGCCCGCGGCCTGCGCGTCCAGCGCGAGTGGGGCCTGGAAGTCGGCACGCTCGGGGAGGCCTATCGGCTCGCCGGCCTCGACGGCACCGCGCAGGTCGACCTGGGGCGCTACGAGCACGACCACCGCGCCGTCTCCGGGCCGACGGGACTCTCGGCGATGAGCGAGGGCGTCGGCGCGGGGCTGTTCCGCGCCGTCGAAGACGCCGGCCTGACCGTCGAGTACGATACGGTCCGCGACCGCTACCGCGAACACGCCGACCGGTTCGTGCGCGCGTACGGCGCCGACGCCGCGTTCAACGGCCTCGAATACGACGCCGAGGGCGAACGCGACCAGACCGGGACGTACGCCGGGGCCGTCCGACCGCCCGGCGAGGACACCCGGCTGCCGGCGTGGGAGGACGCACCGCTCGACCCGGAAGTGGTCGCTCAGGCGGCCCGCGCGGACGCCGACGACGCGGCAGATTGAAGCCCCGGCGGAAGCCACCCCGAGGCATGGACGGCGACCACCTCGCGGGCATCGCGGACCTCTTCGGCGGCCTCACGCGGGACGAACTCGACGACGCGCTCGACGAACTCGCGTTCAAGCGCGACGAGGACCTCGACGCGGACGTCGACCAGGCGGTCCGAGACTACTACCTCGTCGGCGTCGAACAGGGCGGTGCCGAGGTGTTCGCACCGGGGCCGGTGGCGTTCCCCGACCTGCCCGAGGGCGCCGAGGACCTCCCGCACATCCTCGACGTCGAGCGCCGCGAGGTCGCTCGCGAGGACCTCGCAGAGGCGGTGCGGAACCGCCTCACGACGGACGGCGACCACGCCGACCCGGGCAGCGACCGCGCGCGCTACCTCGTCGACGTGACCTACGACGCCGAGGCGTGGGCGCCCGTCGACCTCGCTGACGTCCGCGAGGACCTCGCCGACGACTAGCTCCGTCGCCGCCGACCGATTCTGCGGGAGACCGGTGAGTTAAGGCCGCTGCCCTCCACGGGACCCACATGGACCTCTCCGGGGTGGCCGGCCACCACCCGGTCCGCGTGCGCGACCAGGACCGGGACGCCGCGGTCCTCGTCCCCGTCGTCGACGGGGAGAGCGAGGCGGACGGCCGCTGGAGCGACCCGACCGGCCGGTCGGACGGCGAACCCGCACTCGTGTTCACGAAGCGCGCCGACCACCTCGGCGAACACCCCGGCCAGATGAGTTTCCCAGGCGGCGGCCGCGAGCCCAGCGACGCCGACCTCCGGGAGACCGCGGCCCGCGAGGCGGACGAGGAGATCGGCCTCCGCCGCGAGGAGATCTGGTTCGTCGGCCAACTCGACGACATCGCCACCATCACCGACTACGCGGTGACGCCGTTCGTCGGCCGCGTCCCCAACCGCGAGTACGACCCCGACGAGCGCGAAGTGGAGGAGGTCGTCGTGCTGCCGATAGCGGGGCTGACAGACCCCGAGAACTACGAACTGGAGAAGCGAATCCACCCGACGTACGGCGAGGCGCTCGTGCACTTCTTCCACGTCGACGGCTACACCGTCTGGGGGGCGACCGGCCGCATCCTCGTGCAGTTTCTCGAACTCGCCGTCGGCTGGACGCCCCCGGACCGCGACCCCGAGGTCGTGGAGATGGACCCGGACTACCCGGAGTGACGGCGCCAGCCGGCGAACAGCCGGCGAGCCCCGCCGCCGGGAGGTAGCCTGAAGTCCGGTCAGCCCCACTACACAGACATGTCCGAATCGCGGCGCGTGGCGGTGCTCGGGGGCGGAATCGCCGGACTGACGGCGGCCCACGAGCTCGCCGACCGGGGCTTCGACGTGACCGTCTACGAGGCCAACGACCGCGTCGGCGGGAAGGCCAGGTCGATGCCCGTGGACGCCGACGCGGGCGAGGACGGCCTGCTCGGCGAGCACGGCTTCCGCTTTTTCCCCGCGTACTACCGGAACGTCGTGGAGACGATGGCGCGCATCCCGGACGGCGCCGGGCGCTCGGCCGCCGACCACCTCGTCCCGACCAGCGAGACGCTCGTCGCGTCCGCCGACGGCGAGGGTGCGGTGGCGTCGACCAAGCAGCCGTCGACGCCCCGCGAGTGGCTGGACGCTCTGCGGCCCCAGATTGCGGGCGGCGAGGTGCCGCGCCGCGAGCTCGCGCACTTCGTCAGCCGGCTGGCCGTCCTGCTGACGAGCTGTGACGAGCGCCGCGAGCGCGAGTTCGAGCGCCAGTCGTGGTGGGAGTTCATCGACGCCGACGAGATGTCGCCCGCGTACCGCAAGCACCTCGCGCAGTCCACGCAGGCGCTGGTCGCGCTCCGCCCCGAGGCCGGGAGCGCGCGCACCGTCGGCACCATCTACCTCCAGCTCCTCTTCGGCCAGCTCGACCCGAACGCGCCCGCCGAGCGCGTCCTCGACGGCCCGACCAGCGAGGTCTGGCTCGACCCCTGGCGAGACCACCTCGAATCCCAGGGCGTCGACATTCGGCTCGAAACGCCGATTTCGGCCATCCACAGCGACGGCCACCGCGTCACGGGCGTCGAGGTGGCGGGCGAGACGGTGACCGCAGACCACTACGTCGCCGCGCTCCCGGTCGACGTCCTCTCGAAGCTGCTGACCGCCGAACTCCGACGGGCGGCGCCGTCGCTGAGCGGCGTCGAGCGCATCCAGACCGCGTGGATGAACGGCGCCCAGTTCTACCTCGACCGCGATATCGAGGTCGTCGCCGGACACGCCGTCTACGTCGACTCGCCGTGGGCCATCACGTCGGTGAGCCAGCGCCAGTTCTGGGCCGACCACGACGTGGCAGCGCGCTCGGACGGCGAGGTCGAGGGCGTGCTCTCGGTCATCGCCTCCGACTGGGACACTCCGGGGATACTGTACGGCAAGCCCGGTCGGGAGTGCACGCGCGAGGAGGCCGTCGAGGAGATCTGGGCGCAGGTCCAGGCGCACCTCGGCGAGGACGTGCTCCCGGACGACGCCCGGGTCGCGCACTTCCTCGACCCCGAACTCGTCGAGACCGACGAGGGCCTCCGGAACGACGCGCCGCTCGTCATCAACACCGTCGACAGCCTCCGGAACCGCCCGGACCCGGACACCGAGGCGTCGAACCTCGCCGTGGCGGGGGACTACGCCCGCGTCGACACCGACCTGGCGACGATGGAGGCCGCCAACGAGGCCGGTCGGCGCGCCGCCAATGCCGTCCTCGCCGCCGCCGGCGACCGCTCGCGCCGCGTCGAGGTCTGGGGGCTCGACGAGCCGCGCGCGTTCGCGCCGCTGAAGCGCCAGGACCGCTTCCGGTTCAGACTCGGGCTCCCGCACCCGGGCGAGGTCGGTCACGACGCCTGGCGGCTCGCACGCGAACTCCGCCCCTGACGACACGCTTTTCCCGTAGCGTGCGATACCGGGTGTATGGTCGCAGAGACGATGGGTCGAGTTCCGGCACTGTTCTAGTATCACCAGTCTCGCGTCCCGGGGTGGTTCGTCGTGTTGAACAGCGACGTCCACGCCGCGGTCGCGGGCATCGACGCGGTCGCAGTGAAACCCGCCGAACACGACTGGCGGCGCATCGCGGACCTCGCGGAGAGCGTCCGGACGGTCACCGTCGACTACGAGGGTCGGGAGCACCTCCCGGATTTGGACGGGCTCGCGGACCTCACCGCCGACGGACGCGAGATTCGCCTCACGACGCCCGTGCGGGCGGACGGGTTCGACCCGCTCGGGGACGACTCGCTGGCCGCCCGCCTCCCCGACGAACTCGGGCGCGTGCTCGTCGCGGGCCACGGCGCCTACCTCAGCGACGAGGAGGCGGGCCGCGCGGTCGCCCCCAGACTCGGCGCAGCCGTCGAGTCCACGGGCGACGCCTGGGTCGGCACGGAGGGGGTCGAGCGCGCCGCGCTCGCCACCGGCGCCACCCAGTTCGAGTTGCTCTCGCGGTCCACCGAGAACGACGTCCGGGGGCTGCGAGCCGCCGGGTTCGACGGCGAGATAGCGGTCTACGCGCCGACGGTGCTCAGCGGCGACGAGGACGAGATTTTGAACGCAGTCGGCGCCTACACCGCCCGCCGGGGGCCCGTGCGGCGTGCGCTCCCCGACGACCCCGCGACTGACGGGAGCGCGGAGGGGCGCGCTCGCGAGGTGCTCTCGAAAGCAGTGCGGGACTACGCGCTCGTCGGAGAACGAGACGCAGTCAGCGAACGTGTGGCGGCGCTGCGCGAGGCCGGCGCCGACCGCGTCGTGGCGTACCCCGCGCGCGGCCTTGGGGCCTTCACTCGCGCGTGACGACGTACGTCCGCCCGCCGCGGCGCTCGATGAAGGCGTCGTCGTGGGTGTCCGCGTAGGCGGCGACGCCGGCGGCGGTCATCTCCGACACCTCGACGCGGCGGCGGTCGGCTACGGTCGCTCGCTCCGAGCGGCGCGTCTGGACTGGCATACCCGGGACTGGACGCGGAGCGGGCTTCAAGGCCACCCGTCCGGAGTGAAAGTGAAACTGTCGGAGGGCGGCGGTTCCGCGCGTCCACGGGAGTTATCGGGGTCGCGCGCCCACCGGCGTGCATGGACGACTCCGACGCAGGAGCGAGCCGCCGGGTCGCCGTCGTCGGCGCGGGCGCGGTCGGCCTCACCGCCGCCTACGACCTCGCCGACCGGGGCGCCGACGTGACGGTGTACGAGCGCGAGACGGTCGCCGCCGCGAGCACCGGGCGCGCCGCCGGCATCTGCTACGACGCGTTCGCCGAGGACGTCGACGCCAGCGTGGCGGCTCGCGCCGCCGAACGCTTCCGCGAGTTCTCCGGCCAGGGCGACTTCGCGTTCGACAGGACGCCGTACGTCTGGTTCGTCACCGAACCTGGCGCGAAGGCCGACGCGATCCGCGAGCAAGTAGCGGCGATGCAGCGCCACGGCCGCGACGTCGAGCGCGTGGACGCCGCCGACCTCGAAGACGAGTTCCCCGCGGTCCGCACCGACGATGTCGCCGAGGCCGCCGTCGCGCGGGACGCCGCGGTCGTCGACACGAGCGCGTACGCCCACCTGCTCGCGGACCTCGCGCGGGAGGCCGGCGTCGACGTCCGCGAGCACGAACCGGCCAGCGTCGAGACGAGTCCGGTTCGGGTGAACGGCACCGAGTACGACGACGTGGTCGTCGCGGCCGGCGCACACACGAAGCAGGTGCTCGCCGAGGCTGGCGTCGCTATCCCCCTCAAACCCTACCGGGTGCAGGCGCTGACGGCGGACGCGCCCGGCGAGGGACTACCGACGGTGTACGACGCGACCGCTGGCTACTACGCCCGCCCGCACCCAGAGGGCCTGCTCGCGGGCGACGGCACCGAACCGGTCGAGGCCGCCCCGGACGGCTACGACCGCGACGGCGACGACTGGTTCGTCGACGCGATGGACGACCGACTGCGCGACCGCTTCCCCGGCTACGAGCCCGACGTCGAGCGGGCGTGGGCCGGCCTCTGCACGGCGACGCCGGACCGCGACCCGCTGCTCGGCGAACTCCGCGAGGGGCTCTACGTCGCCGCCGGCTGGCAGGGCCACGGCTTCATGCGCGCGCCGGCCACGGGAGAAGCGATCGCAGAACAGGTGCTCGGCGGCGAAGGACTCCCCGAGTTCGACCCGACGCGCTTCGACGGCAGCGAGGAGTTCGAGGTCGTCGAGGGGATGGCCGTCGAGTAGCTACGCGCTCGACTCGTCGTCGCCGTCCCCGACGCCGGCGGACTCGTTGCCGACCGGACCGGCGGTCGTCTCCGTGTTCTCACTGCGGTCAGTGACCTCGATGCGGGTGCCGTCGCCGTCGGTCTTCGGCAGGAAGATGTACAGCGTGCCGTCGTCGTTCAGTTCCGCGCGCGCCTCCTCGGCGTCCACGACGGCGTCCTCGGGGAGGCGAGCGTGCCCCTCCAGGGTCAGTCCCCGACCCGGGAACAGCATCTCGAAGCCCTCGCGGAACGCCCGGAAGCGGTCGACCCGCACCCGGACCTGTTTGCCTTCGTAGTTCACCTGGACGTCGCTCGCGTTCGCGCCCGGCGCGTCGAACACGACGAGGTACTCGTCGTCGCTCTCCAGCACGTCGACGGGCAGCGGCGACTCCTCCTGGAACCGGGAGGCGGCGCGGCCCGCGCGCTTCAGCATCTCGCCGCCGACGGCCTCGGCGAACTCCTTGCCTTTCATAGCTGGATCTCCGCGAGGTCGTCGGTGGTCCCGCAGTACGGACACGAGAAGTCGGCGACGCCGACGTCGTCGGGCATGTCGTACGTGTAGTGCAACTCGAACATGTCCATCTCGCAGCCCCCGTTCTCGCAGCGTACCTCGAGCGTGGCTGGCATACGCTTCTGTTGGAGCGCCGCGGCCAAAAAGGGGCCGGCCGGGGCGAGAACGACCCCGGCCACCGGAACAGGCAAGTGGGCGGCGGTGGCTCGCTCTCCCGTGACGACGACTCGCCGCCTCCCCGCCCTCCCCCGCCGTGTCCGTCGGTTCGTCGCGGCGCACGCCGCCAGACTCCTGCTCGCGGTCGGCGCGCTCGCCGGCCTCGTCACCGCCGTCGTCTTCCCGCGCGCCAACCCCGACCAGGTCGCGCTCGCGAGCGACGTCTACTACGCCGCCGGCCGCGCCGTCCTCGACGGCCAGCCCATCTACGACGTCGGCTTCCTCTACCCGCCCCCGGTCGCCGTCGCGTTCCTCCCGAACGCCCTCCTCGGCGACACCGCGCTCGCGTACGCCTACCAGATTGTCACCGGCGTGATCGCGCTCGCCGCCGTCGCCGCCATCGCCGTTCGACTCGCGGAACGGGCGGGCGTCGGCCTCGACCGCACCGACCGCGCGCTCGTCGCGGCCGCCGTCCTCGCCAGCCCGCCGTCGGTCGTGAATCTCGTGAACGGCCAGGTCAACCCCGCGCTCGCCGCGGGCATCGGCGCCGGCGCGCTCGCCCTCGAAGCCGACCGCGAGTGGGTCAGCGGCGCCGCGTTCGCGGCCGCCGCGCTCGTGAAAGTGTTCCCCGCGCTCGTCGGCGCCTGGCTCCTCCGGCAGCGCGCCTGGCGCGCCACTGCGGCCGCCACCGTCGTCGGCGTCGGCGTTCTGCTCGCCGGGCTTCCCGTCTTCGGCGTCGACCCCTACGAGACGTTCGCCACCACCGTGCTTACCGGCGAGGCGAACGTCGCCACGTTCCCGGACGGTCCCGACCCCTCCGAGCCGTACGCCACCGTCCGCCGGCAGTTCGCCGCCGTCTACCCGGGGCTCTCCGGCACCCAGTTGCTCGTCGCGAGCCTCGCCGTCCTCGCGCCGTTCGTCGCCGCCGCGAACCGCGTCACCGCCACCGCCACCGACCGCCTCGTCGGCCTCCACGCCGTCCTCGTCGCCATCCTCGTGGCCTTTCCCCTGGAGCCGTTCTACGCCGTGCTGGCGTACCCGACGCTCGTCCCGCTGCTGTACGCCCTCGACGGCACCCCCCGCGGACTGTTCCTCGCCGGCGCGCTGCTCACCATCGCGCCCGTCACGCTCGGCGACGTCGCGCTCGTCGCCTCGCTGCCCGTCTTCCCCCAGGCCGTCACCGACGCGCTCACCGGGGCCGCCGAGACGCTGTTCACGTACGTCCGCCTGCCAACCGTCGGCGCGTTCCTGATGCTCGTGGGGTGCGCGCTCCAGCAGCACCGCCGGGCCGGCGGGGACGTGCGCGACGGGCTGTGAGGCGTCCCGTGTAGTCACGTTCTTACGCGCCGACGCCCAACGCCGGTGTATGATTGCCCCCGAGGACCTGGACGTGACGCTCGTGGACGGCTACGTCGACGAGCCCGCGCACTTCGGGGTGCCGCCGTACATCTCGACGTACCCGCGGTACACCGCCGGCGCGCTGGTGGACGCGGGCGTCGACCCCGAGAACGTCACCTACCACACCATCGACGAACTCCGCGAGGACAAGTCCAAATTCAACGACGTGGCGGACGCGGACCTGTTCGTCTACGTCGGCGGGATGACGGTGCCCGGGAAGTACGTCGGCGGCACGCCCGCCGAACCCGACGAGGTCCGCGAGCTCGCGTGGCTGGCCGACGGGACGAGTGTGATGGGTGGCCCCGTGCGGTTCGGCGTCGGCGAGGAGAACGCGGGCGCCCAGGAGATGGAGCGCTCGGACCTGGACTTCGACTTCCTCGCGATGGCGGACGTCGAGGCGGCGGCCTACGACCTCGTGAACAGCGGGCTGGAGGGCTTCGAGGACCGCTACCGGGACAACGAGGAGATCGACCGGTGGGCGGCTCGGGGCGCGTTCGTCGTCGAGCAGCACCCGAACTACCCCGAGTACCTCATCTGCGAGATGGAGACCTCGCGTGGCTGCGCGTACCGGTGCTCGTTCTGCACGGAGCCGATGTACGGCGACCCAGCGTTCCGCTCGGCGGACTCCGTCGTCAAGGAGGTCGGGGAGCTGTACGGCCACGGCGCCCGGCACTTCCGGCTCGGTCGGCAGGCCGACATTCTCGCCTTCGGCGGCGACGGCGAGGCGCCGAACCCGGACGCGCTCCGCGACCTCTACGGCGGCATCCGGGAGGTCGCGCCCGACCTCGGCACGCTGCACCTCGACAACATGAACCCGGTGACCATCGTGGACTACCCCGAGGCGTCCAAGGAGGCCATCCGGGTCATCGCCGAGCACAACACCCCCGGCGACACGGCGGCGTTCGGCCTGGAGTCGGCTGACCCGCTCGTTCAGGAGGAGAACAACCTCCTCGTGAGCGCCGAGGAGTGCCTGGAGGCAGTACGAGTGGTGAACGAGGTGGGCGGCTGGCGGCCCGGCGAGTCCCCCGAGGACGCGCCGTCGTGGGGCGAGGGGTCGCCCGACCGGCTGCCGAAACTGCTGCCGGGAATCAACCTCGTGCACGGCCTCGCAGGCGAGCGCGAGGAGACCTTCGAGCACAACAAGCAGTTCCTCCAGTCCGTCCTCGACGAGGGCCTGATGCTGCGCCGCATCAACATCCGGCAGGTGATGGCCTTCGAGGGCACCGACATGGAGACGACAGGCGCCCAGCTCGCCGAGGACCACAAGAAACAGTTCAAGCAGTACAAGACCGACGTCCGGGAGACCATCGACAACGCGATGCTCCAGCGCGTGGTCCCGCCCGGCACCGTCCTCGAGGACGTCACCCTGGAGTACCACAAGGACGGGAAGACGTTCGGCCGCCAGCTCGGCACGTACTCGCTGCTCGTGGCGATTCCCGGCGAGCGCGAACTCGGTCAGACCATCGACGTGGCGATTACGGACCACGGCTACCGCTCGGTCACGGGCGTCCCCCACCCCCTCGACCTGAACGACGCCACGATGGACGAACTCACCGCGATTCCCGGCATCGGGAGCAGTACGGCGGGCGACATTCTGGTCGACAGGCCCCACGACTCCGCGCCGAGCGTCGAGGACGCGGACCTCGGGAAGTTCACGCGTCCCTGAAAACGAGTCGGCCCGAGTGGACCGTCGCGACCGTCGTCTGCGGCGGCCTCGCCGCCGCTACCGCCCTCAGTACTCCTCGTCGATGATCTCGCCGACCGCGAAGTTCGACTTGACTTCCGTCACTTCGACCTTGACGCGCTCGCCGATCTCGGCGTCCGGGACGATGATGACGTAGCCGCGCTCGACGCGGGCGATGCCGTCGCCCTGCTTGCCGATGTCCTCGATTTCGACGTAGCGGATTTCGCCCTCCTCGACGGGGGGCTGGGGCTCCGAGGACGCGCCCGTCGACGCCGCCGACGAGGACGACGTCGAGGACGTCGAGGCCTCGCTGCCGCCGCTCTCGGCGTGGCGCTCGATGAGCGCCACCCGGTAGATCTCGCCGGGGTCGACCGAGCCGGTCTCGATCTCGCTCTTCGGCACTTCGACCACGTATTCGTCGTCTTTGACCGTTACCTCCGCGTTGAACAGACAGAGCAGTTCGTCAGATATCTCCAATGTCGAATACCTCCGGTGGAGTGTCACCCCCTCGGAACTTAGTCGTTGTCACAGCGCCGCCGGAACGACTCCGGGGTGGGGTTCCCGGTCTCTGTCACTCGCCGACAGTCGACCCGTCCGGGCGCTTCGCACCCTCGGAGTCGTGGACGACTGTCTCGCCCGGCCCGGGGTTCGCGGGCTCGTAGGCGTCCCGGACGTCGATGGCTTCCTCCAGTTCGCGGACGGCGCGTTCCTTCAGCGCCGCCGCGAGCGACTCGGCGTCCTCGCGAGAGATGTCTCGTCCCAGGCCCTCGCACTCGTGGGCGCGCACCATCCCGGCCTCGTCTACTGCCTCGCCCATCGGCTGGCTCGTCCCGCCGAGCGCCACGCTGAACGGGTACGTCTGGCAGATGAGCGGCCGACTGCCGTGGACCGAACACGACCCCGTGCCGTCCTCGTCTTCCTCGTAGAACGAACAGTCCCCACACGAGTCGGCCTGGAGCGCCCACTCGAACGTCTCCCCGGTGCCGTCTTCGTCCAGTCCGTACGGCATCGGCCGTGCCACGTCCCGCCAGTCGCGTTCGCTCGCGGATTCCAGCTCCCGCACTTCGTCCGGGAACACCGTCGCGGTGTGCGGGTCGTCGTCCTCGCTCTTGCAGCACGCCCCGCAGCGCGTGCACTCGAAGCCGATGGCCTCGATGGCGTCCGCTAGCTCGCCGGCGTCGAGGTCGCGGGCGCGCTCCAGTTCGGCTTCGAGTTCCTGCACGGGCTACCTGAGTGGGTGGATACGCAAAAGGACCCCGTTGCTCCCGGATGCACGACCCTCCGGAAGCCCCCTAACGGCTGGTCGGTCGGCTGCTCACTCCTCAGATGGGTGCGCTTCGGCGCCGTCCCAGGCGACGCGGCCCTCCACGAGCAGTTTGTCGAGGTGCGCTCGCACCGTCTGACCGGCGAGGTCGCGGACGCCCGAGAGGTCCTTGTCGTAGGCGTGGTCCAGAATCGAATCGACGGTCGTGCAGCCGTCGGCGACGGCGGCGAGCACGCGGCGCTCGCGCTCGCGGCGGTGCGCGTACAGTTCGCGGAGGCGCTCGGTCGGTGCCTCGACAGCGGGGCCGTGGCCGGGGTGGAGGCGGTCGAGGTCGCGGGTGGCGAGTCGGCGGAGCGAACTCAGGTAGGTGCGCATGTCGCCGTCGACGGCCCCGACGAAGACGCTGCCGTCGGCGAACACGAGGTCGCCAGTGACGGCCTCGTCGCCGGCGAGGAACGCCACGTGGTCGGGGGCGTGACCGGGCGTATCGAGGACGAGGACGCCCGAATCACCGAGCTCGTCGCCCGGCCGGAAGGTGCGTTCCGCGGTGACGCCGGTCGCCTCGGCGAAGCGGTCGGCGAACGCGGTGTGGGCCCAGACGGTCGCATCCGCCACGCTGGCGTAGTGGGCGACGGCGCCGACGTGGTCGCGGTGAGCGTGCGTGACGGCGACGTGGTCGACGTCGGCGGCCGCGTCGTCGAGCGCGGGAGCGCGGGCGGCGGGGTCGACGAGCAGGGACTCGCCACTCCCGAGGACGTAGGCGTTCGTCGACCCGTGGGGGTCGCGGGTGTCGACGGGTATCGAGTGGCGTTCGAGCACGCCAGCAGAGAGGGAGGGACCGCAGAAAAACCCCGGTCAGTCGGCGAGGAAGTACACCTGCTTGCGCGCGTCCTCGAAGCTGTACCGGGACTCGACGAGGTTCTCGTCGCCGAGGCGGTTCAGGGCGTAGCGGACGGTGCGGTCGGGCAGCAGGGACTCCTCCGCGAGGTCGCCCTGCGAGAGCGGGGACTCGATCTCCAGCACCTTGGCGACGAGCTTCGCGCTCGGGGGGAGTTCGCTCAGGCGTTCGCGGAATTCGTCGTCGTCTGCTGGCGCCGATTCGGCCTCCGTCGCGGACAGGCTCATGCCACCTGTTCTCATACTGGAGTAGGTAAAGGTTGTCTACCCGTGCAACTAAATTCCTAATACAATATTAGGCTCCGGCCCCCGGCGATTTACCGGGTCGGCGACCCACCAGTCGGTATGGCTGCCATCCCCGAGGAGTACCACGACCTCTTCGAGCGACAGTCGTTTCTCAGTCTCGGCACACTCACGCCCGACGGCGTCCCGCACGTCACGCCCGTCTGGGTGGATTACGACCACGACGCCGACCACCTCTTGGTGAACACCGCCGCGGGCCGCCGGAAGGAGAAGAACCTCCGGGCCGACCAGCGCGTCGGTGGCTGCATCATGGACCCGGAGGACCCCTACCGGTACGTCGGCTTCCAGGGCGAGGTCGTCGAACTGACCACGGAGGGCGCCGTCGACCACATCGACGAACTCGCGCAGCGGTACATGGACGAAGCCGTTTACCCCCACCACGGCGAGGAGGACGGCGAGCGCGTGCTCGTCCGCATCGAGCCGACGCGCGTCTTCGGGTAGCCCCCCGAGGTCGCGTGGCTTTCCAGTACGGTTTTAACGACCCGCCCACGACGTGACGATAGAATCGTGAAGGGACAGGAGTGGTACCAGGCCACCGAGGTCGCGGAGGAGTACGACGAGAAGCGGTTCTCTCGCGGTGGCCGGCTCATCGACCGCCGGGAGAAGCAGGCGGTCCTCGACGCGCTCGGGCGCGTGGAGGGCGACCGCGTCCTCGAAATCGCCTGCGGTACCGGCCGGTTCACCGTGATGCTCGCCGAGCGCGGCGCCGACATCACGGGTCTGGACATCTCAGGGCCGATGCTCCAGGAGGGTCGCCGGAAAGCTCAGGAGGCCGGAGTCGCCGACACCATCGAGTTCATGCGCGGCGACGCCGCCCGCCTGCCGTTCCCGGACGACCACTTCGACACCGTGTTCGCGATGCGCTTTTTCCACCTCGCGGACACACCCGCGAAGTTCCTCGCGGAGATGGCCCGCGTCTCGAAGGAGCAGGTGTTCTTCGACACGTTCAAGCGCTTCAGCACGCGCTCGCTGTACAACTGGCTGCTCCCGATGGGGTCGCGGCTGTACGGCTCCCGGGAGGTCGAGGACCTCGTCGACGGCGCCGGCCTCCAGATGGTCGACAGCGACCACGACTTCGTCGTGCCGTACGGCTTCTATCGGGAGGTCCCGGACTGGGTCGCCGGGCCGTTCCGGCGGGCCGACGAGGCGGTCGGCGCGACGCCGTTCGGCGACGCGCTGGCGTCGGTGTCCTACTGGGACACCCGCGTGTAGGCCGTCCGACCAGCGGCTGACGCTGGCGGTCGAGCCGGGACGTTTTTACCGGCGGCTCCGAACGGACGGGGTATGGACCTCTCGGTGGTGGTGCCGACGCTCAACGGCCGCGACGCGCTCGTCGAGGCGCTCGACGCGCTCGCAGCCAACGCGCCCGCCGCCGAGGTCGTCGTCGTGAACGGCCCGTCCGTGGACGGCACGTCCGGGATGGCCCGCGACCACGACGCCGTCGACGTCGTCCTCGAACTCTCCGAGCGGAACCTGAACGCGTCCCGGAACGCCGGCGTCGCCTCGAGCAACGGCAACGTCGTGGCGTTCGTCGGGCAGGACACCCAGATCGAGGCAGAGTGGACGGCGACCGTCGCGGACGCCATCGCGGACGGTGCGGACGCCGTCACCGGCCCCGTCCACCGGCGCGTGGAGGGCGGGATGACGACGGAGCCCGTCGAGGAGGACACCGTCTGCGGCCGCGAGGTGACGTTCTTCGACGGCGGGAACGTCGCCATCACCCGGGACGCCCTGGAGGCGCTGGACGGCTTCGACGAGTACCTCCAGACGGGCGCCGCCAGGGACGCCGCCCACCGGCTCGCCGGGATGGACCGCGAGGTGACGTGGGCGGCCGACGCCTGCGTGCTGCGCGAGGAGAGCGACGACATCCAGCACCGGCTCCCCGAGGACACCGACGAGTCGACCTGGGGCCTGAAGTACCGCGCGCTCGCCTACCGGCTCACGAAGAACTACGGCGTCACCCCGCGAATCGTGGCCCGAATCGCCCGGCACGCGCTCGGAGAGGCGGGCTCGGTCGGCGCGGACGTCGTTCGCGGCGACGCGGAGCTCTCGGAGTGGGCGGCCGCCGGCGCCGCCGTCGTCCCGAACCTCTGGCGGGGCGGCCAGGACGGTATCTCCGCCCGGGTCGCCGACCGGACGCCCCGCCGGAACCCGAACGGCGTCTCGGCGAGGATGGACCGCGTGCACGCCCGCCACGACGACTGACCGCTCGTAGCGAGCCCGGTCCGGCAGCCGGTAGTGCGAGCTTACTCGCGGTCGAGGCCGGGAATCACGCGACTCGGGTTCCGACCGAACACTTTCGTCATCGCGTCTTCTGTCACGTCCAGCGTGAGCAGTTCCATGACCGCGACGTTCGGGTGCGTCGCGGGCGTCCCGGAGCCGAACAGCACCCGGTCGGGGTGCTCGCGGATGGCGCGCTCCAGGAGTTCGCGGTACCGAACGGCGGCCGTGTCGAGGTAGAGGTCCTCGTGGCGGTCGAGCAGGTCGATGGCGTCACCCATCAGGTCGCGGTCGAGGGGGTGACCGCCGAAGTGCGCGAGCACCACCGGGAACTCGCGGTCGAGCAGCGCGCTCTCCAGTTCGGTCGGCGTGAACTCTCGGCCGCCGTGGACGAGCACCGGCAGTCCGACGTCGTCGAGGACGTCGAGGACGTCGGCGTCTGGCAGTCCGTCCTGGCTCGGGTCGAGCTTGAAACCGTGGAAGCGGTCGTCGTAGGCGTACTGCTCGATGTCCTCGGCGCTCGTCTGCCAGTCGGTCCGCGAGGACGTGAAGTTCCGGAGCGCCGACGTCGCGCCGTCTCCCGGGTCCCGGGGGCCGTCGATGCGCGCGAACGCGATGAACGGCCGCTCGACGGCCTGCCGGGCGACGGCGTTGTTCGCCCGCAGGTAGCCCTGGTCGCCCTTCTGGGGGCCGGGGAACACGACGGCGCGCACGACGCCGGCCTGGTGCATCTCGCGTTCGAGGTCCTCGCCGTCGATGGTCCGGCCGCGCACGGGCCGCCCCGGGCCCGCGTGGAGCCGTGCGTGGCAGTCCACGACCCGGAACCCGTGCTCCAGTTCCAGCATGCGGGAGTGCTCGCCGGCCGAGTATTTCGGTCTGACGGTGCGGCGACACCGACGCAGACTGGCGGCCAGCCGGTCTCACCGACGAACTGGGGGACGCCGAGAGTGCGGTCACGTCGCTGCGTTGAGCCGCACCGTCGGCAGCCGCCAGTCGAACCGGATGGCGAGCAGGCGGAGCGTGAGCGTCGACCCGGCGCCTGCCGCCGCACCGAGCGCGGGACCGACGCCAGCGACCTCGACCGCGAGCCAGAGCGCCGCGCTGCCCGCGACGGCGCAGGTCGCGTAGAAGTCCTCGGCGAGCACGAACGGCACGCGCTGGAGGAGCACGTCCGAGACGAGGCCGCCGCCGACGCCCGTGACCGTTCCGAGCACGACCACGCCGAAGGGGGACACCCCCGCGTCCACGCCGACGAGCGCGCCCGACGCCGCGAACGCCGCGAGGCCGATGGCGTCCGGAACGACGACTGCTGGGTGGTCGAGCAGGCCGGCGCCGACCTGCCGCGCGAGCACGACCGCGAGCAGCACGCCCGCGAGCGCGAACCCGACGTCCGTCGTCGACTGCAGCATCGCCGGAATCCGGCCGACGAGCACGTCCCGTGTGGCCCCGCCGCCGAGCGCCGTCAGCACGCCGAGCACGGCGACACCGAGCACGTCGAACTCCGCGTCAGCGGCCTTCAGCGCGCCGACCGTCGCGAACGCCACCAGCCCGACCGCGTTCATCGCGTCGAACGCCGTCACCACGACAGCGCCACCTCGTCGCCCGCCCGGACGTCGAACGCGTCGTCGCCCCGGCCCCGGTTCACCGCCAGTTCGACGTTGCCGTGGCTGCCGACCGTGACGAGCCGCTGGCCCGCGTCGACGCGGGCGTACGACTGCGCGACGGGCGCCGGTTCGCCGTCCACCCGGATGTCGCCGCCGAAGCGGCCGTCGAGTACCTTCCCGGGAACATTCGTCACGGCGTTCCCGAAGCCGTCGACGACCAGCACCTCGCCGAGCACGTCGCCGCCCGCCAGGTCCGGGTCGGGGAACGAGACAGTCTCGTAGCCGTCGGTGCGCTCGTACTCGGGGTACTGGTGGAAGGTGTCGACGCCGCGCTCGTGGACGTCGGCGGCCGCCGGTGCGAACACGTCTCGGCCGTGGAACGTCGAACTCGCGGGGTCGTCGACCGATATCTCGAAGACCTCGACGTCCTCGTCGATGCGGCGGGCGGCCGGAATCGCCACGCCGTTGTCCGGCGCGACGAACGCGTGCTTGCCCGCACGAACGACGACGGCCGCCCTGTCGGTGCCGACGCCCGGGTCGACGACGGCCAGGTGGACGGCCGGCGGGAAGTACGGCAGCACCTCGCGCAGCCAGAACGCCGCCGCGCGCACGTCCTGCCGGGGGAAGTCGTGGGCGACGTCCACGAGGCGGGCCTCGGAGGACTGCAGGACGACGCCCTTCATGGCCGCCGGGTACGGCGACCCGAAGTCGGAACTCAGCGTTATCATGGCCGAGCGTTTGGCCTCCCGGAGGGAAAACTGCTCGCTTGCCGTCTTCTGGCGCCCGTGAGCGTCCTTCAGATTGGGTTCCGTGCGCACAGAATCTCCGCCGCGTGCTGGTGAACTTCACCGCCCGACTCGTCGTCGAAGATCATCTCGGTCTCCTCGACGATGTCCCAGTCTTCGTAGTATCCCGCCAGTTCACCTCGCGCGTAGAAGTGCTCGTTCTGCGTCCAGTCGGGCGCCGTCGGGACTTCGGGGTGGTCGACGAACGCGAAAATCGCGTGCACTCCACCCGCCGTCGTCTCCTGCTTGAAGTGACCGAACTGGCGTTCCCGATTCGCGGGGTGGATGTACTGAACCGCGCCAGCCGAGTAGACCACGTCGACCGTCTCAGGGAGCGTGGCTTCGTTCGCGTCCGCTTCGACCCTCTGTAGCGGTACCCCGCGGCGCTCCGCGAGTCGTTCGGCTTTCGACAGGCCGCTGGGAGACACCTCCATCGCGTAGACGTTCCACCCCTGCTCGGCGAAGTACACTGCGTCTCTGCCTTCGCCCGCTCCAATGTCGACAGCCGTGAGGGTGTCGCTGGGCTCCGGAGCGAGCGACACCGTGCGTTCTGCCATGTCGTTCGGCTCCGTCCCCCAATAGTACTCCTCCCGGCTGTAGACTCGCTCGCGGTCCTGAAACTCCATGCGTGGATGTGTTCGCTACCGAGAGCTAAGCGCTCCGATTCTGTCAGGCCACGACCGTTTCGGCCGGTCAACAGCCAGCCACCGAGCTCGGCTGGCTGCGTACCTTCAGTTCAGTGTAACACTACGCGGGGTTCGTGTCGTCGCCGTTCGAGTCGCTGTCGCTGACCTGCTGGATGCGGTCGGTACCGCCAATCTCTCTCACGACCTCTGCGACGGTGTCCGGTACGAGGCTCTCCCAGTCGTCGTCCTCGACCATCCGCCGCCGAATCTCCGTCCCCTCCAGGACGTCGCGGTCGTACATCGGGGACTGCCGAACCTCGATGCCGGCCTCATTGAACAGCCGGATGACGAGCGGATTGTTCGAGTACGCCACGTCGAAGTTCGGGCACATCGACTGCACGTGGCTCACCCAGACCGCGTTCCGGTCGAGGTCCTCGATGGGGACGGCGTACGTGACTAGGTCGAAGTCCACGAGGGCCTTCGTGATCATCATGATGCGCTCGCCCGCCGTGAACGGGTTCCGGGCCGAGTGGGAGTCCCCGGCGCTCCCGATGCCGACCACCAGCTCGTCGACCTCGGTCGCGATCTGTTCGACGACGCGGTGGTGGCCGTTGTGGTACGGCTGGAACCGGCCGATGTAGAACCCGCGGGTCATTCCTCCCGTTGACAAACCCGGGCGGCGACCATAAGAATGGCGAGTCGACGCCCGAGAACCGAAATCCCGAACGCAAGGTACGGCCCGTGAAAGCGGCGAAAACGGCCGATGAGGTGGCGTATTGAGGGAGAAAGTATATCAGTCGCCCGCCCGTGGTTTCTGGTGTCGAACCAACTTCTATGAGCAACGAATCGCCGAAGGACGCGCCCCCTCGCGACGACCCCGACGACCCCGGAGACCAGGGTCGAGGCCCCCAAGAGGGCCACGACACCGACGTGCGCGACGACGTCGACGACCTGGAGGACCTGGGGAGCGACGTCGGCGTCGAAGGCGACGTGTCCATCAACGAAGAGAACGCCGAGGACGACCTGCTCGGCGGCCTCGAGATCGACGACACGTCGAACATCGAGGTCCCCGAACGGCTCGTCGATCAGGTCATCGGGCAGGAGGCGGCCCGCGAAATCGTCATGCGCGCGGCGAAACAGCACCGCCACGTGATGATGATCGGGTCGCCGGGCACGGGTAAGTCCCTGCTCGCGAAGGCGATGAGCCACCTCCTCCCGAAGGAGAGCCTGCAGGACGTCCTCGTCTACCACAACCCGGACGACTCCAACGAACCGAAAGTTCGGACGGTGCCGGCCGGGAAGGGCGAACAGATTGTCGAAGCACACCAGGAGGAAGCCCGCAAACGCAACCAGATGCGGTCGTTCCTCATGTGGATCATCATCCTGCTCGTCGTGGGCTACGCGCTGCTGATGGTCCACCAGCCGCTGCTGGGAATCCTCGCGGCCGGTGTCATCTACCTCGCGTTCCGGTACTCGAACCGGGGCAGCGACGCGATGGTGCCGAAGCTCCTCATCAACAACGCCGACCGCCAGGTCGCGCCGTTCGAGGACGCCACGGGCGCTCACGCCGGCGCGATGCTCGGCGACGTCCGCCACGACCCCTTCCAGTCCGGCGGCATGGAGACGCCGAGCCACGACCGCGTCGAGGCCGGCGCCATCCAGAAAGCCAACAAGGGCGTGCTGTTCATCGACGAGATCAACACGCTCGACGTGCGGTCCCAGCAGAAGCTGATGACCGCCATCCAGGAGGGCGAGTTCTCCATCACCGGCCAGAGCGAACGCTCGTCCGGTGCCATGGTCCAGACCGAGCCGGTGCCGTGTGACTTCATCATGGTCGCCGCCGGGAACATGGACGCGATGGAGAACATGCACCCGGCGCTGCGCTCCCGCATCAAGGGGTACGGCTACGAGGTGTACATGGAGGACACCATCGAGGACACCCCGGAGATGCGCCGGAAGTACGCCCGGTTCGTCGCCCAGGAGGTCGAGAAGGACGGCAACCTCCCGCACTTCAGCCCCGAGGCGGTCCGCGAGATCATCCTCGAGGCGAAGCGCCGCGCCGGCCGCAAGGACCACCTCACGCTGAAGCTGCGTGACCTCGGTGGCCTCGTCCGCGTCGCCGGCGACATCGCGCGCTCCGAGGGCCACGACCTCGTGCAGCGCGACGACGTCCTCGAAGCCAAGAAGCGCTCGCGCTCCATCGAACAGCAGTTCGTGGACAACTACATCGAGCGCCGCAAGGACTACGAGCTGAAGGTCTCCGACGGCGAAGCGGTCGGCCGCGTCAACGGCCTCGCCGTCATGGGCGGCGACTCCGGCATCATGCTGCCCGTCATGGCGGAGATCACGCCCGCGCTCAGCCAAGAGGAGGGTCGCGTCTACTCGACCGGCCAGCTTCAGGAGATGGCCGAGGAGGCCGTCGACAACGTCTCCGCCATCATCAAGAAGTACAGCGACGAGAACATGTCCGAGAAGGACATCCACATCCAGTTCGTGCAGGCCGGCGAAGGCGGCGTCGACGGCGACTCCGCCTCCATCACGGTCGCCACGGCCGTCATCAGCGCGCTGGAGAACATCCCCGTCGCGCAGGACCTCGCGATGACCGGCAGTCTGTCCGTCCGCGGCGACGTGCTCCCGGTCGGCGGCGTCACCCACAAGATCGAGGCCGCCGCCAAGGCCGGCTGCAGCCGCGTCATCATCCCGAAGGCGAACGAGAACGACGTGATGATCGAGGACGAGTACGAGGAGCAGATCGAGATCATCCCCGTCTCGCACATCTCGGAAGTGCTCGACGTCGCGCTCGTCGGCGAACCCGAGAAGGACTCGCTCGTCGACCGGCTCAAATCCCTCACCGGCAAAGCCCTCGAAGGCAGCGCCGACTCCGGCGCCGCGACCGGCGGCAGCCCGAGTCCGCAGTAGTACCTTTTTACTCGTCGGGTGCGCTCGCTTCGCTCGCGCACCTCTCTCTGCTCACGGGCGCACAGCGCCCGTTCGCACGGCCAGCGGGACCTCCGGTCCCGCTCGGCTCGCAAAAAGCTACGGTAAAAACACTCCCGCTCGCTCACTTCGTTCGCTCACGGCTCGCTCCGCTCACCGTTCGCGCGTTCCGAGGCGCTCGTTCCTCGCGCCTCGCGTCGCTCGCGGTGGGTGTGCTCGTGACGGCTACCGGCTGTGTCATTTGGCGTCGCTCGCTGCCTGTCGAGATTTTCTCGGGACGAGAGATTTCGCGGCAGTGACCGGCAGCTTTCTGGTGGCGCCGTCCCACGGTCTACCCGATGACCGAGTGGGTCGCCTTCGGGTCGTTCGCGGTTGCGCTGTCCGTCGCCGTCGTGGCGATGACTCGTCGGTCCGCGCGCCTGCTCGACCGCATCGACGTCCCGCCCGTCGCGCTGCTGGCGAACACGGCCGGAACGCAGGTCGTCTTGGGGGTCGTGCTTGCCGGAGCGGCGTGGCTCGCGTCGGTGCCGCTGTCGGCGGAGGCGGCGGCGGTCGGGGCCGGCGCTGGCATCGCCATCTCGCTGGGGAACGCCGGGCTCGTCCGGGCGTTCGACGCGGCGGGTGTCGGCTACGACGAGTCGCTGCGCGAGGCGCTCACTCCCGAGACGCCCCGGGGCTGGGCGTTCCTCTTCCTGGTCGCGCTCCCGGTGGTCGCCGGGTTCGAGGAGCTGCTGTTCCGTGGGGTGCTCGTCGGCGCGCTCGCGACCGGGTTCGAGGTGTCGCCGTGGCTGCTCGCCGTCGGCGCGAGCGTGCTGTTCGGCGCCGCGCACACCGCCCAGGGCGCCGTCGGCGTCGGCGTGACGGCGCTGCTCGGGGTCGCGCTCGCGGCGGTCTTCCTCGTCACCGACAGTCTGCTCGCAACGGTCGTCGCGCACTACGTCGTGAACGCCGTGGAGTTCGGCGTGCACGCCCGGTGACTCTCAGTCTTCGAGGTCCCGGAACACGCGGACGACGCGGTCGGGCGCGCCGCTGGGGGCGCCCCGGACGCGGTGGTCGGGGACGAACAGCGGCACGGGGTTCGCGGCGAGGGCGTCCCGGACGGTCCGGCGTCCCTCGTCGCTCTCGTGGTCGAGGTCGGGCGTCATCCGGGCCGCGAGTTCGAGGGAGACCTGCTCGCCGAAGGGGACGTTCCGGATGGCTTCCAGGACACGGCGCTGGTCGGTCGGGAGCGTGAGCCCGACGGTGACGTCGTCGAAGTCGTCCTCGGCGCCGTCGAGGTAGGCGCCGATTCGGTCGAGCAGTTCGTGGTCGGTGCCGGCGTCCATCGGGCGCTCGCTGGGGAAGGAGACGCTGATGACGCGGTCGCCCGCGACGCCGAGCTGTACGAAGCAGTCCAGTGCGTCGAACTCGCGCGCGTAGATGCCGGCGGCGCTCATGTCCCGTGGGTCGGGGCCCCCGGCCTTGAGCCTCCCGACCGACGCAAGCCTTATGTACAGACTAGTGCATCAATGTACAATAATGGACGACAGTTCGTCGCTGGCGCCCGCGGTCCGCTCGATTCTGGACGCGGCGCGCGAGCGCGAGACGCCGGACCGACGGCTCTCGGTCGACCCGCGGTCGCTACCCGTGGCGCTCGACAGCGCCGCTGCCGACGGTCGCGTGCCCGTTATCGCCGAGGTGAAGCCGACGAGTCCGACGACCGACGGCCAGCGTGACGACGACCCCGCCGAACTCGCCAGAGAGATGGTCGCGGGCGGCGCGGCCGCAATCTCGGTGCTGACCGAGCCGGAGCACTTCGACGGCAGCGCGGACGCGCTGCGTGCCGTCAGGGGCGCCGTGGACGTGCCCGTCCTCCGGAAGGACTTCCTCCTGTCCGAGGCCCAACTGGACGCCGTCGAGGCGGACGTCGTGCTCCTCATCGCGCGCTTCCTCGACGGCGAGGGCGAACTCGAGGCGATGCTCGACGCGGCCCGCGAGCGCGGCTTCCAGGCGCTCGTCGAGGTCCACGACTGCGCGGAACTCCGGCGGGCACTCGACGCGGGCGCCGACCTGGTCGGCGTGAACAATCGAGACCTCGCCGCGCTGGACGTCGACCTCGACACCTTCGAGTCCGTGGCGCCCCACGTCCCCGAGGACGTGACGCTGCTCGCCGAGTCCGGCATCTCGACGCCCGACGACGCCCGACGGATGCGGGCGGCGGGCGCCGACGGTCTGCTGGTCGGGAGCGCGATAATGCGGGGCGACGGCGACGTGCGGGAGAACACCCGGAGGCTGGTATCTGCATGAGCACACACGACACCGACGACCGAGCCGGAACGTTCGGGGACTACGGCGGCCAGTACGTCCCCGAGGTACTGATGCCCGCCGTCGAGGAGCTGACCGACGCCTACGAGCGCTACGTCCTCGACAACGAGGACGGCTTCGTCGACGACTTCCGGGCGCGCATCCGGGAGTTCGGCGGGCGCCCGACGCCCCTGAGCTACGCCGAGAACCTCAGCGAGCGCTACGACACCGAGGTGTACCTCAAGCGCGAGGACCTCCTGCACGGCGGCGCGCACAAGCTGAACAACGCCCTCGGCCAGGTGCTGCTCGCGAAGTACATGGGCAAAGAGCGCATCGTCGCGGAGACCGGCGCCGGCCAGCACGGCACGGCGACGGCGATGGCGTGCGCGTACCTCGACATGCCCTGCGAGATATACATGGGCCGGACCGACGTGAATCGCCAGCGCCCGAACGTCTTCCGGATGCGCCTGCACGACGCCGAGGTGAATCCGGTGGACGTCGGCTCCGGCACCCTGAAGGAGGCCATCAACGAGACGATGCGGGACTGGGCGACGAACGTCGAGGACACCCACTACGTCATCGGCTCCGTCGTCGGCCCCCACCCGTTCCCGTCGATGGTCCGGGACTTCCAGGCCGTCATCAGCGAGGAGATCCGCGCCCAGGCCGAGGACCGCCTCGGCAGACTCCCCGAAGCCGTAATCGCCTGCGCTGGCGGCGGGTCGAACACGATGGGCGCGTTCGGCGCGTTCGTCGGGAGCGCGAGCCTGCCGGGCGCCCCAGCGGGCAGCCACGAGCCGGCGCCCGACGTCGACTTGCTCGCCGTCGAGGCCGGCGGGTCGAGCCTGGGCGTGGACAGAGAGGAGGGGTACGCGCCGAACTCCGCGAGCCTCTCGACGGGCACCGAGGGCGTGCTCCACGGCGCCCGCACGAAGCTCCTCCAGACCGAGGAGGGCCAGATTGTCGAGTCGCACTCCGTCTCGGCCGGTCTGGACTACGCCGGGGTCGGCCCGGAGCTCGCGCACCTCGTGGACGAGGGGCGCGTCGAGCCCGTGAACGTCGACGACGACGCAGCCCTGGCGGCGTTTCACCGGCTCTCCCGCGAGGAGGGCATCATCCCCGCTCTCGAATCCAGCCACGCCATCGCCTACCTGGAGCACTACGACGGCGACGGTCCCGTGGTCGTGAACGTCTCCGGCCGCGGCGACAAGGACCTCGACACGGTCGTCGAGGAGTCCGCAGCGAGGGATATCGCTGGCGCGCCGTCGATGGAGGTGTTCGAGGAGTGAGCGACTCCACCCAGAGCCGCAGCGACCTCGCGGCGGCCTTCGAGGACGAGTCCGCGCTCGTCTCCTACGTCGCCGCCGGCGACCCGACGCCCGCCGCCACGGAGCGCTACGTCGAGGCGCTCGTCGAGGGCGGGACGGACGTCGTCGAACTGGGGCTGCCGTTCAGCGAGCCGGTCGCGGAGGGCACCACCATCCAGAACGCCATCAAGCGCGCGCTGGACGCCGGGATGACGCCCGAGGCCTACCTCGACCTCGTGGCGAGCCTCGACGTCGACGTGCCCGTCGTCTGCATGACGTACTACAACCTCATCTACCAGTTCGGTGAGGAGCCGGGTCCCGAGGAGTTCGTCGCCGCAGCAGCGGACGCCGGCATCTCCGGGTTCGTCGTGCCCGACCTGCCGGTCGACGAGTCCGGGCCGCTGTACGAGGCGTGCCGCGAGCACGGCCTCGACCTGGTGTTCATCGTCGCGCCCACCACGACCGAGGACCGTCTGGCGCGGATGCTCGACCGGACGACGGGCTTCGTCTACGTCCAGGGTCGGCTGGGCACGACGGGCGCCCGCGACGAGGTCAGCGACGATACGCCCGACGCGCTCGCTCGCCTCCGGGACGCCGACGTGCCGAAGGCCGTCGGCTTCGGCATCTCGTCGGGCGAGCAGGCCCGTGAGGTCGTCGCGAGCGGCGCCGACGGCGTCATCGTCGGCAGCGCGTACCTCGACCTGATCGCCGAGGGCGTCGAGAACGACGACCCGGCCAGTGCGGTCGCCGAACGGCTCCGGGAACTCGCCGCGGAACTGAAGGCGGGCGCCGCGGACGGCGTGCCGGAACCGGAACACAAATAGCCGAACCCTTGCTACCCGTTACCAATGACTGACGCCGGGAAGACAGCACGACTCGAACGCATCAGCACAGACGGACGACTCGTAACCATCCCGATGGACCACGGCATCACCCTCGGCGCCGTCGACGGCCTCGTCGACATCGAGTCCACCATCGACGCGGTCACGAGCAACGGCGCGGACGCCGTCCTCACCCAGAAGGGCATCGCGCCGCGCGTCCACCCGAACAAGAACGACGCGGGCTACGTCGTCCACCTCAACGCCTCCACGACGATGGGGCCCGACACCAACGACAAACGCCGCACGGGCACCGTCGAGGAGGCAGTTCGGGCGGGCGCCGACGCCGTCTCCTTCCACATCAACGTCGGCAGCGACCACGAACCCGACCAGATCACCGAACTCGCGGACGTCGCCGCCGACGCCGAACGCCTCGGCATCCCGGTCCTCGCGATGGCGTACGCGCGCGGCCCCGGCGTCGACGAACACGACGCAGAGAGTCTGGGCCACGCCGTCCGCCTCGCCGAGGAGGTCGGCGCGGACGTCGTCAAGACCGCCTACTCGGGCAGCGAGGAGAGCTTCGAGCGCGTCGTCGAGTCCACCGCCAAGCCCGTCATCATCGCGGGCGGCGACCCCGCCGGCGACCGCGAGACCCTCCAGGGTATCCGGGACGCGATGGACGCCGGCGCCGCGGGCGTCTCCACCGGCCGCACCGTCTTCCAGCACGACGACCCCGGCGCCATGACCGCTGCAATCGCCGCGGTCGTCCACGACGACGCAGAGCCAGACGAGGCGCTCCGACTCGCCGGCCTCCCGCTGGAAGCCTAATTCTCGCCGTCGGTCACGACCCACTCGCCCGGCAGCCCCGAGAGCGCGTTCTCGAAGTCTGCCTTCGCCAGTCCGAAGAAGGACTCCCGGCCGACCGCGGTCCGGAACCGCGCGATGACCGTGTTCGACGTCGCTTCGAACACCGTCAGCGAGCAGTTGCAGTCCGCTCGCTCGAGGCGGGCGCACTCGGGCTTGCGCTCGGCGAGTTCGCTGCCGAGGTCCCAGCTCAGTGACTGTGCGGCGTCGACGGGGAACGGCACGCGCTGTGCGACGAAACTCTCCCCTTCACGGGTCGCCATACCACACCGAGTGCGACCGTGCCGCATAAATCGTGTCTTTCCGGCGCGGCTCACGCCGACTGCGGCCTCCGGTACGCTTTAGGCCGCGTGCCGCTACCGTCCGGCAATGACACGGTCCGTCTGGCTCAAAGCCGACGACGAGGTCGGCGACTGGGAGACCCGGAAGCGCCGCATCACGGCCGGCCTCGAGGCCGGCATCGACTGGGTGCTCGTCGACCGCGAGGACGTCGCACGAGTGCGAGAACTCGGCTCCGTGAACGTCGCCGCGTTCTCCACCGACGACGCGGACGTCATCGAGGACGCCGAGGGCGACGACGCGGAACCGGACGCCTACGTCGCCGGCAAGGGCGGCGAGGGCGACGGCACCGTCGACCTCCCCTCGGACTTCTCGGGGAGCGCCGACCTCTCGGCGCTCCGGCGCGGCCACGCCGACAGCGCGTACGTCCGCATCCTCGGCGAGGAGTACGAGTCCTTCGCCCAGGCGGCCGCCGAGGACGCCGAGCACACCATCGTGGTCGGCGAGGACTGGACCATCATCCCGCTGGAGAACCTCATCGCGCGCATCGGCGAGGAGACCACGCTCGTCGCGGGCGTCGACTCCGCCGAGGAGGCCGATACCGCCTTCGAGACGCTGGACATCGGCGCCGACGCCGTCCTCCTGGACAGCGGCGACCCGGACGAAATCCGGCGCACCGTGAGCGCGCGGGACGCCGCCGACCGCGAGCGCCTCGACCTCTCGTGGGCGACCGTCACGACCGTCGAGGAGGCCGGCAGCGCCGACCGCGTCTGCGTCGACACCGGGAACCTGATGGACGACGACGAGGGGATGCTCGTCGGGTCGATGAGCCGCGGGCTGTTCTTCGTGCACGCCGAGACCGCCGAGTCGCCGTACGTCGCCGCGCGCCCGTTCCGCGTGAACGCGGGCGCCGTCCACGCCTACGTCCGCACGCCCGACGGCGGCACGAAGTACCTCGCCGAGGTGAGCAGCGGCGACGAGGTCCAGGTCGTCGACGGCGAAGGCCGCACCCGCAGCGCCGTCGTCGGTCGCGCGAAGATCGAGAAGCGCCCGATGTTCCGCGTGGAGGCAGAGACGGAGGCCGGCGACCGCATCGAGACGCTGCTCCAGAACGCCGAGACCATCAAAGTCTCCACCCGGGACGGCCGCACGGCCGTGACGGACCTCGAAGCCGGCGACGAGATACGGGTCTACCTGGAGGAGGGCGGTCGGCACTTCGGCGAAGCCATCGAAGAACGCATCATCGAACAGTAAGCGCGCCCGGCGTCACTCGGGGCCAGCGTCCGCGTCCGCCTCGGCCGGCGCCTCCAGCCGCTGGGTGCACCACGGACAGAAGTCGAGGTCCTCGTCGAGCTCTTTCCCGCAGGCCGGACACGTCGAGGCGTCGGTTTCGGCGGTCGCCGGCGACGACTGCTTGACCGCGAGCACGTACGCGTCCACGACGCTGAACAGGCGCACCAGCAGCAGGCTCAGCGTCACACGCGAACCGAACGACTCGCTGACGTCCAGCAGCCCCTGGAACCCTCGGGCTTCGAAGGCCTGGTAGGCCGAGTCCGGGACCACGAGGGCAGCCGTCACGACTGCCAGCCCGAACCACGCGACGGCACGAATCCACGCCCGCAGGTACGCGTGCCCCAGCCCGGGGTAGAGGAAGCCGAGTACGCCCGCGATTAGTCCACGTCTGTTGACCACACCTGGGGTCTCTCGCCAGCACCCCTAAACCCACCGACAGCCGGTTCGGCCCGTGCCGGGGCCGGTCGCCCCCTACCGGAGCTCCGCGAGCAACTCTCGGAGCGCCGCAGCACTGTACTGGCCGGGCGCCGTCGCCGCGTCGGGGTCGACGGGCGCGTAGCCGAGCGTCGACCCGTACAGCGGCGCCACGGCGCGCGTGTGGCGGCCGAGTTCGCCCATCCCCATCGTGGAGACGGTCATGCCCGCGGCGCTGTACTCGTGAGTCACGCGCAGGAGATTCAGGGCGTCCCCGCGGTCGGTCGGCGTCACCGCGAGCTTCCCGACGTCGCCCAGCGAGCACGCCTCGCCGAGCCGGTCGGCCATCCCCGAGAGGTCGGGCGCCCCCTCGAAGTCGTGGGCGGAGACGACGGTCGACGTCTCCGTCGAGCGCGCGGCGGCCAGCGCCTCCGCACCGTCGCCGTCCTCCCCGACGAGCGACGCGAGTTCGACGTCGATGGCGGCGACGCAGTCGGTGCGCGCGGCCTCCGCGAGCGCGTCCACGCGGCCCTCGTCGGCGGCCTCGCCGCCCTCCCACTCGGGGCGGTTCGTCGCCAGCACCGGGAGTTCGCCGTCGTAGTCGTCGAGGTCGGCGAGGGGGTCCTCGGCGAGGTCCATGCGGAACTCGACGAGGTCGGCGTGCTCGCGGGCCGACGGCTCCTCGGAGAGGTCGCCGGTCGAGGCCGCCAGCAGGAAGTCCTGGAAGTCCATACCCGCCGTACGCGCGGCCAGCGGCAAAAAGGGTGCTACACACTCCCGGGCTCGGGACCGACTACACCGGGATGGTGTCCTCGGCTTCCAGCAGCTCGTGGTAGCGGTTGCGGATGGTGACCTCGGAGATGTCAGCGACCTCCGAGACCTTCGCCTGCGTCGTCTTCTCGTTCGTCAGCAGCGCGGCGGCGTAGACGGCGGCGGCGGCGAGGCCGACCGGCGACTTGCCGGAGTGGACGCCCTTGTCCTTCGCGGTCTTCAGGAGCTCGCGGGCGCGGTGGCTGGCCTCGTCGCTGAGGCCGAGGTCGGACGCGAACCGCGGCACGTAGCTCTCGGGGTCGGCGGGCGCGACCTCCAGACCGAGTTCGCGGACGACGTAGCGGTAGGTGCGAGCGATCTCGGCCTTCTCGACGCGGGAGACGTCGGCAATCTCGTCGAGGCTGCGCGGGACGCCGGCCTGGCGGGCGGCGGCGTACACGCAGGACGTCGCGACGCCCTCGATGGACCGACCGGGCAGCAGGTCGTCCTCGAGCGCGCGGCGGTAGATGACGGAGGCCGTCTCGCGGACGTTGTCCGGCAGGCCCTGAGCCGAGGCCATGCGGTCGATCTCGCCGAGGGCCTGCTTGAGGTTGCGCTCCTTCGCGTCGCGGGTGCGGAAGCGCTCGTTCCACTTGCGCAGGCGCTGCATCTTCTGGCGCTGGTTCGAGGACAGCGAGTTCCCGTAGGCGTCCTTGTCCCGCCAGTCGATGTTCGTCGAGAGCCCCTTGTCGTGCATCGTGTTCGTGGTCGGCGCACCGACCCGGGACTTCTCGTCTTTCTCCTTGGAGTCGAACGCGCGCCACTCGGGGCCGCGGTCGATGCCGTCCTCCTCGACGACGAGCCCGCAGTCGGCACACACCGACTCGCCGTGCTCCTCGTCGTTGACGACGAGGCCGCCACACTCCGGGCAGCCGTCCGTCGTTTCCGATTCCGTCTCGTCCGTGCGCTCCTGCTCGCGGGAACGCATTCGTGCGTCTGTCATAAGCGTACAGCCCCCCGGAAAAACCCGGATGAGTCGTAGGACATTCGTTCACCCAGTTCCCCCTTAACAGTTGTGTTCTGCGCTCGTCGCGTGCGTCGGTGGCACGCGCCCTCAGGCTCGAATATTCGCGAATCTCGCCGGTTCGCGGACGACAGGAAAATATCGGATATGGATTTGTGAAAAATACTCTGCGGTGGACACAATTATTAGTGAAGAATCGCGGAGCGCCCGCCCGGACCGCGAGCGTTTTGCCGTCACTCGCCCAAGCGCGAGCATGCGCGTCGTCTCGCTCGCGCCGAGCGCCACGAACGTCGTCGCCGCACTCGACGCCGCCGACCGCCTGGTCGGCCGGACGACACACTGCAGCGTCGACGCGCCCGCCGTCGGCGGCTGGCTGAACCCCGACTACGAGGCAGTCGCCGACCGCGACCCGGACGTCGTCCTCACGAGCGACGCCCTCCAGGCCGAGATCCGGGACGACCTCCGCGACCGCGGCTTCGCCGTCCGCCACGTCGAACCCGCCACGCTCGACGGCGTCCTCGACTCCTTCGCCGAAATCGGCGCCGCAGTGGGTCTCCCGGAGCGCGGCGAGCGACTCGAAGCCGACTGCCGGGAGCGCGTCGAGGCAGTCCGGGAGCGCGCGCCCGACGACCGGCCGGTCGTCTACTGCGAGGAGTGGGCCGACCCGCCGATGGCCGCCGGCAACTGGGTGCCCGACGCCGTCGAGGCCGCCGGCGGCCGCTACCCGTTCGTCCCGGCGGGCGAGCGCTCCCGCGAGGCCGACCCCGAGACCGTCCGAGATGCCGGCCCCGACCACGCCGTCGTCCACGTCTGCGGGACGGGCGAGCAGACCGACGCCGACCCCGCCGCACGCTGGGGGCTCGACGCCGACGTCCACGTCGTCGACGACAGCCTCCTGAACCAGCCCAGCCCCCGCCTGGTCGACGGCATCGAACACCTCGCCGACCTCCTCCGCGAGGACTAAGGCCGACGGGCGCCCGCCTCCAGTCGTGCACGTAGCAGTCGGCTCCGGCAATCCCGTGAAACGTGACGCCGTCCAGCGCGCGCTCCCGGACGCCACCGTCGACGCCGTCCCCGTCGAGAGCGGCGTGAGCGAGCAGCCCTGGGGCGACGACGAGACCGCCGAGGGCGCCCGGAATCGCGCCGAGCGCGCGCTCGGTGAGGACCACGACCTGGGTGTGGGTCTGGAAGGCGGTGTCGCGCAGCGCGACGACAAGCTGTTCCTCGTCATGTGGGCGGCCGCCACAGACGGCCAGCAGACCGAGGTCGCAGGCGGGCCGCGGGTCCGACTGCCGGACGGCGTGGCCGACCGCCTCCACGAGGGCGCCGAACTCGGGCCCGTGATGGACGACCTGCTGGACACGTCGGGCGTCGCCGAGAACCAGGGCGCGGCGGGCGTGTTGACCGACGGGATGACTGACCGGACCGAAGCCCTCCGGACGGCCGTCGCGGGCGCGCTCGGCCCCTTCGTCACCGAGCACTACTGATTACTCGTCGGCGCCCACTGCCTCGCCTTCGGCGGCGACCTCCGCCTCGCGGCCGTCGACGGCCTCGGTGAGCGAGACGTTCAGCGTCGTCATCGAGACGGCGCCGCCCGCCACGGTGACGACGTTCTTCACGATGTGGTCGACGATGGCGATGCCGACGGCCGTCCCGAACGCCACCGGGAGCAGCGTGGACACGATGGCCGCGAACGCCGCTTCGTAGATGCCGATGCCACCGGGTGGCCCCGGGATGACCTTCGAGAGGTTGCCGACGCTCACCGCGAAGAAGCCGACCGCGACCAGGCTCACGAGCGGGAGGTCGAGACCGAACGCGAGGAACACGAGCAGCGCGGTGGCGACGTCGATGGTCCAGATGACGACGCTGGAGGCGCCGATGCCCGCGAACGCGCGGCCGTCGGCGGCGACCTTCTGGACGTCGCCGACGAAGCGCTCGAAGACGCCCGCGACGAACTCGACGTACGAGTCGTCGCTCGCCCACTCCACGACCCCGCGGACGTAGTTCGAGTCGGTGCGCGCCGACCAGACGATGGCGACGACGGTGGCGACGGCGAGCGCGCCGACGACCGTGGAGACGACGGTCGCCTGCCGGACTGCCGCGGACTCCTGTCCGCTGAGTCCCTCGCCGGCCGCCGTCGCCGCGAGTTCGGCGAGTGTCGACGGCGAGAACAGCGACAGCGCGACGAGCACGCCACCCGCGAGGATGGTGATGGTGAGCAGGTCGAAGACGCGCTCGACGGCTAGCGACGCGAACCCCGTGGTGTAGGGGACGCCTCGGCGAGCCTTCACGACGTACGCGCGGATGGCGTCGCCGGCTCTCGCGGGGATGACGAGGTTCCCGGTCTGGCTGATGAACACCGCGCCCGTCAGGAACCAGAGGTCCTCCCGGTAGCCGAGTTCCTCGAGGATGTCCCGGTACCGCTGCCCGCGCAGCGGCCACGACGTCAGGTAGACGCCCGCCGCGGCGGCGACGAGCGCGGGGTCGGCGTTCGAGACGGCGTCGACGAACGCGCCGACGTCGATGTAGACGAACATCAGCGCGAACGCTGCCACCGACAGCAGACTCCCGATGACCATCCCCGTCCGTCGGTTCGCGTACGGGCTCACCGAGAACTCCCAGAAGCAGCGCAGAATCTGGCTGCCCATCCCGAAGACGTCCCGGACCAGGTCGACCTTCGAGTCGCCCTTCGGCGTCCAGTCGACGGCGAACTCCTTCACGTCGAGCCCGCGGCGCTGTGCCCGGACCAGCATCTCCGTGTCCCAGAACCAGTGCTCGTCCTCGACGTCGTCGACGAGCGTATCGAAGGCCTCCCGGCTGAACGCCTTGAAGCCGCACTGGTGGTCGCGGAGTTCGGACCCCAGCAGCGTCCGCACGGCGACGTTGAACCCCTTGGAGGGAACGCCGCGTTTCGCCGGGCGGTCGGCCGCCTCGCCCGGCATCCACCGCGAGCCCGTGGCGAGGTCGAAGCGCCCCGAACGCACGCTCTCGACGAGCTCTTCGAGGTGGCGCATGTCCGTCGCCAGGTCCGTGTCGAAGTAGACGAGCGTGTCGCCGCGGGCGTCGCGGAACGCCGCGTTCAGCGCGCCGCCGCGGCCCAGGCGCTCGTCGCTGTGGAAGTGTCGGACGCGGTCGTCGTCGGCCGCCAGCCGGTCGGCGATGGCCGGCGTCTCGTCCTCGCAGCCGTCCTCCGCGACCACCACCTCGAAGCTCCCCGGCGGGAGGAACCCGGCGAGCGTGTCGAGGGTGGTCCGGACCGTCGTCTCGATGGTGTCGGCCTCGTTGTAGGCTGGGAGGACGACGCTCACCTCGACGGCCGAGTCGCTCATTGGGCCTACAGTCGACTCGGTCGCTGTAAGTTCCTTCGGTCTCCCCCCTCGGGGACCCGCGACCGGCAGACGGCAGGACTGTTGCCGGGTGGCGTCACGGTGGCGACCACCCGGGCGAAACCCCGAGTTAGCCAGGCCTACCAACCGCGACGCCTACCGCCCCGACGCTGACCGTGCCGGACCGAAAAACCGCAAGCAGGCGCCGAGTTTTACCGGCCGTACCAAATCCCTCTTGGGTCGGTACGCCGTCCGTACTGGTATGAGCGCGACCGCCGCGGCAGCCCAGTCACTCACCCCCAAGCAGCACCGCATCCTCGAGTACCTCCGCGACCACGCCGCCGACCGGACCTACTTCAAGTCGCGGAACATCGGCGACGAACTCGACCTCTCCGCGAAGGAGGTCGGCGCGAACATGCCCGCCATCGAGGACGCCGACCACGACCTCGACGTCGAACGCTGGGGGTACTCCTCCTCGACGACCTGGAAGGTCGTCGCCTGAGGCCGCCCACGGCTGTCGCTGCTGTCATCCACTCGGTTGCCGTCGCTGTCGTCCACTCTGTCAGTCGCGCGCCGCGGCGCGCGACACCCCTCCGGTCAGTCGCCGACCGTCGTCGGCGACACCGCGTTCCCGGTCAGTTGCGCGCCGCTGCGCGCAACACCGCTGTCAGTATCTGTCTTCGCAGCCCACCCGGGCTGCGTGAACTCGCGCCGACGAGCGCCGGCTACGGGTCGTAGGAGAGGAGGTCGGCCGCGTCGCCCGCGAAGTCCACGGCGTTCGCGTCGAAGGAGTCGGCGTACCGCACGAGGAGCGTGACGAGGGTCTCCGGGCGCTCGATCGCGTAGCCGTCTGCCCGCGAGAGCATCCCGGCGTCCTCCAACTGGGCGGCGTACTTGCTCACGGTCGCGGGTGAGACGCCCAGCGAATCCGCGAGGTCGCCACCCGTCGCGTCGGGATTCCGGAGGAGTTCCACGACCATCCCCCGCGGGGTGTCGCGGCGGAGGTAGCCCAGTGCGCGCTGCTCGAACGCCGAGAACTGGTCCGACGGGTAGAAGCGCTTGTAGTCGCCGTCCCGCACGCTCTCCACGGCGCCGTCGTCCAGCAGCGTCCGCAGGTGGTGCTGGGTCTCCCCCGTTCCGAGTTTGAGGTCGTCCCGGAGCTTCGAGAAGTGCGCGCCCGGTGTCGTCGCCAGGTAGCCCGTGATGGCGTCACGGACGTCGCTGCTCCCCTCGACGCCGTCCTCGCCTGCGAGCCGCGTCAGCGGGCTCGCTGCGCCCACCGCGGCGAACCGGCGGAGGGTGGCGCGCTTGTCCTCGTCGATACCCATTCGAGTCGCCGTACGCGACGGGAAGAGAAAAACGTTCGGTGCGTTCGACGGTGCGCGGGGAGCCCGGCTTACGTCCCGTCGCTGCCGTTGTTCTCGAGTTCGGCGTCCATCTCCTCGATCACCTCGTCGGCGTCCTCCAGGCCGGCGTCCTCGCCGCGCTGGACGGCCTCGGCCTTCTCCTCGAGTTTCGCCGGGTCGACGTCCGCCTCCTGACTGATCTGGTTCAGGATCTCGTCGATGTCGTCGAGGCCGATGAGCTCCCGGGTCTCCGCGTCGAAGTCCAGGCTGCCGAGTTCGGTGCCGTCGCCCGCGACGTCGCTGCCGGCGAGATGCTTGCCGTACCGGCCGACGAGACTCGACAGCTCCTGGGGGATGACGAACGTGTTGGACTCGCCGTGGCCGATGCCCTCCAGGGTCTCCATGCCCTTCTCGATGATGGCGCGCTCGCCCATCGACTCCGCGGACTTCGCGCGGAGGACGGTCGAGATGGCGTCTCCCTGCGCCTCGAGAATCTGGGACTGCTTCTCACCCTGCGCGCGGATGATGTTCGACTGCTTGTCACCCTGCGCGTTCTCGATGGCGGACTGCCGTTCACCCTGCGCCTCCAGGATCATGGCGCGGCGGCGGCGCTCGGCGCTGGTCTGTTGCTCCATCGCCTTCTGGACTTCCTGGCTCGGATTGACCTCCCGAACCTCGACGCTCTCGACCCGAATCCCCCACTCGTCCGTGGGCTCGTCGAGTTCCGTGCGGATGCGCGAGTTGATCTCCTGGCGCTTGTTCAGGGTGTCGTCGAGTTCCATGTCGCCCAGCACCGCGCGCAGCGTCGTCTGGGCCAGATTCGACACGGCCGTCTTGTAGTCGTCCACTTCGAGGAACGCTCGCTTCGCCTCGCGAACGCGGATGTAGACGACGGCGTCTGCCGTCACCGGGGAGTTGTCCCGCGTGATTGCCTCCTGCCGTGGCACGTCGATGGTCTGGGTGCGCATGTCGAACGTGTACGTCCGGGAGACGAACGGCGGGATGATGTTGATACCCGGTTCGAGCAGCCCTCGGTACTCGCCGAACACCGTCAACGCCTGCTTCTCGTAGGCGTCGACAATCTGCACCGTCTCGTAGATGACGACGGCCAGCAACACCAGCAACAACAGTCCGACGACTGTCGTCAGGGAGTCACCGATGGCCGTCGCCGAGAGCCCGGCGGCGACGGACGCCAGTGAGTTGCCGACCTGTAGTGGCGTGAACATCGTCAAAAACGTTCGGCGAACGGACAATAAGTGTTGGCGTCACTCGCCGCCGCTGAAATCGCCCGCCTGCTGTCCTGCAGTCCGGCCGGGACCCCGCGGTGAGCCGTCGCCGTCTCAGTTCGCGTTCGCCGCGTCGCCATCCCGTCCGCGGTCCTCCGACTCGTCGTCGGCGTCCGGCACCATGCTCGCGTCGTCGGACGGCTCGTCGACGGGTTCGACGGTGACGACGTTGCCACCGCCCGGGTCGACGACCACCACCTTCTCGTCGATTGGGATGGTGCCGACCTGGCTGCGAGCCGCGTACGAAGAGTTGAAGCCGCCGCCCTCCAGGTCGATGCGGCCCGAGCGGGTCGTCACCTCCTCGACGACGTAGCCGGTCTTCCCGCGGAGGTCGCTGGACGCGAGCGTCTGCCCGCTGTCCGTCCCCTCGTAGATTTTGTAGTAGCGGTAGACGTACAGCGCCACCATCCCGACGACGAACACCACCCCCGCGAGCACGAACGGCGTCGCGTTCGACAGCAGGAACATCCCCACGAGACCGGCGACGAGCAGCGCCACCCCGAGCACGATGAGGTGGGCGCCGGGCGCCAGCGCCTCCGCGATGCAGAGCACTGCGCCCGCCACGACGAGCACGAACGACAGCGACTGCCCGAACACGTCGACCATACCTCGACTTGGGAGGGTGGGGTGAAAACCGTTACCCGAACAACAGCAATGCGATGGCGCCCGCCATCGTCGCGATGCCCAGCAGGAAGAACGCGACGTTCTCGGCGCTCGGCGACCCGGGCTCGATGGGGTCGGGGCCGACGTCGGCCTCCTCGCCGACCTCGTCGACCTCGAATCGCCAGCCGCCCTCGGCCTCTTCGTCCGTCTCGCTCATACCCGGCGTTGGCGGTGAACGCCCAAAAGCACCCGGGTCACTGGTCGGCCCGGTAGACGACGCCGCGCTCGCCGTCGACGGTGACGAGGTGGTCGTCCGGCACCGCGTCCACGTCGGCGCCCCCGACCATCGGCACGTCGAGTTCGCGCGCGACGACGGCCGGATAGCCGGTCAGCCCGGAGTCCGAGTTCACGATGCCCGCGACCTTCGAGAGGTCGCCGTCGAACTCGCCGTCGAAACCGGGCTCCAGCAGGAGCACGGCGTTCTCGGGCGCCTCGGAGAGGTCGCCGTCCCGGGTGCGGAACGCCCGCCCGGTCGTCCGGCCGTCTACGACGGCACGGCCGGCCACCAGCGTCTCCGCGGCGACGTGGACTTTCAGCGTGTTCGTCGTGCTCGCGCCCTCCAGGTCCGTCATCATCCCGACGAGCACGACGACCGTGTCCCCGCTCTCGACGAGCCCGGAGCCGACGGCCGCCTGTACCGCGCGCTCCACGACCGTCGTCGCGTCCCCCACCGTGACCTCTGCGTAGTTCGCGTGCACGCCCCAGTTCAGCGCGAGCTGGCGTCTGACGCCGTGAGAGGGCGTCGCGCAGACGATGGGGACGCTCGGCCGGAACTTCGCCGCCTTCCGCGCCGTGTACCCGGACTCGGAGGCGACCACGACCGCGCTCGCGTCGATGTCCCGCGCGAGGTAGCGTGCCGACCGCGCCAGCGCGTCCGTCTTCGCCGTGCCGTCGGCGGTCGGCACGCGCTGCTCCAGGAGTTCGGCGTACTCGTCGCTGCCCTCGACCTCCCGGACGATGCGGTCCATCGTCTCCACCACCCGCGTCGGGTGGTCGCCGACGGCCGTCTCCCCCGACAGCATCACGGCGTCGGTGCCGTCGAGGACGGCGTTCGCCACGTCGCTGGCCTCCGCGCGCGTCGGTCGGCGCGCGTGTACCATCGAGTCCAGCATCTCGGTCGCCGTGATGACCGGGACGCCCGCGTCCCGGCACTGCCGGATGATGCGCTTCTGGATCATCGGCACGTCCTCCATCGGGCACTCCACGCCGAGGTCGCCGCGCGCCACCATCACGCCGCTGGCGGCCTCGACGATGCCCGCCAGGTTCTCGACGGCACCGGCACGCTCGATCTTCGCGACGATGGGGATGTCCGCGCCGAACGACTCCAGGACCCGATTCACGGCCAGCACGTCCTCGGCGTCACGCACGAAACTCGCCGCGACGTAGTCGACGTCCAGGTCGGCGGCGAGTTCGAGGTCCCGGCGGTCCTTCTCGGTGACGACGTCCAGCCCGAGTTCCACGCCCGGGACGTTCACGCCCTTCCGGCTACCGAGGCGCCCGCCGGACACCACGTCGGCGTAGACGGTCTCGCCCTCGACGCGGTCGACGACGGCTTCGATTCGCCCGTCGTCGAGGAGGACTCTGTCCCTGGGTTCGGCCGCCGCGATGCTCGTCGAGAGGCCGACGCGCTCCACCGTCGTCGTCTCGCCCTCGGCGAACGCGACCTCACTGCCCTCGACGATGTGGACCTCGTCGTCGGTCTCGGCCGTCCGGACCTCGGGGCCCTGCGTGTCCAGCATCACCGCCAGCGGTTTCTCCGTCTGGTCGTCGACCGTCCGCGCCGTCTCCACGAGCGCCCGGCGGTCCGCCGGACCGCCGTGGCTCGCGTTGATGCGGGCCACCGTCATCCCCGCGTCTGCGAGCGCCCGCACCGACGCCTCGTCGTCGGTCGCCGGGCCGAGCGTGCAGACGATCTTCGCGTTCCTCATTGTCCAGGCGTACACCGTCGCCCGGCAAAAATCCACGCCATTCACTCGGAACCGAGTTCTCGTTCGGCCCAAGCGGTTTTCACGGTTCATGCGGTACGCCAACACATGCCGACCTACGCCGCCTTCGCGAACGTCCAGACCGGTCAGTTCCAGAACGTCCAGGAGCTCGGCTCCATCTGGGGCGACCTCCGCCAGGACCTCGAGACCCGAGACTGCTCTCTGCGCGACGCCTACGTCCTCCTCGGCGAACGCGACGTCCTCCTGCTCTTCGACGCCGCCGACCGACAGGCAGCGCTGGAAGCATCCATCGCCGCCGAACGCTACGGCATCGAGTTACAGACGATGGAGGCCATGCACGTCGACGACCTCGGCAAACTCGCCGAAGACGGGACGTAGAACGAGATTCCGACTTCTGGCTCGCCTCGTACTCACTACGTAGACTCAAATGGGAAGCCGGGACCACCCCGGCACGTGACTTGACAGCCGGCCGGTGCGTGTAGCGTCGGAACGGCGGCACCACGCACCGGCGCAGCCCCGCCGCCTGCCAGCCTACAGGACCTTCGTGCCCGGTTCGCTGTCCTCGTGCGTGGTGAGGAGGTCGGCGTCGTCGCCGGCCGCCAGCACCATCCCGTCGGACTCGACGCCGAACAGCTCCGACTGCTCCATGTTCGCGACCACGACCACCTTCGTGCCCGGGAGGGCGTCGAGGTCGTGGAGCCGCTTGATGCCGGCGACGATCTGGCGGACCTCGTGGCCGATGTCCACCTCCAGTCGCGCCAGGTCGTCGGCGCCCTCGATGCCCTCGGCGGCGACGACCTCGCCGACGCGCAGGTCGAGGTCCTGGAAGTCCTCGAAGCTGATGCGGTCCTCGGCGAGCGGTTCGAGTTCGGTCGCAGCGTCGTCTTCGTCGGTCACGTCCTCGTCGTCGTCCTCCTCGCTACTGGCCGCTTCGATTTTCGCCGCGAGCTTCTCGTCGAGCTCCGCCACGCGGTCGTCCTCGACCTTCTCGAAGAGCTCCTCGGGCTCGCCGAACTCCGCCGGCGGCGCCTGCAGGCAGTCCGCGATTGTCGCGTCGTCCGCGCTGCCGTCCTCGCCGAGCTGACTCCAGAGGTCGTCTGCCTTCTCCGGGAGGAACGGCTGCAGGAGGACTGCGACGGCCTTCACGAGCTGCACGCAGTCGCGGATGACCGGCGCCGCCTCCTCAGCGTCGAGCTTCCAGGGCTCGTTGCGCTGGATGTACTCGTTGCCGAAGCGAGCGAGCGCGACGGCGCGCTCGCCGGCTGTCCGGAGGTCGTAGTCGTTCAGCGCGTCCTCGTAGTCGTCCATCGCCTGCGCGATCTCCGTCTCGACCTCGTCCGTGAGGCCGACGTCCTGGGGCGTCCCGCCGAAGTTCCGGTTCGCGAACAGCAGCGCGCGGTACGCGAAGTTCCCCACGGCGTCCGCGAGTTCCGTGTTCACGCGCTGGGCGAACTGGTCCCAGGAGAAGTTCACGTCGCGCTCGAACCCGCTCGCCGTGGCGAGGTAGTACCGCAGCAGGTCGGGGTGGAACCCCTCGTCGAGGTACTCCTCGGCCCAGATGGCGCGGTTCTTCGACGTCGACAGGCCCTTCCCGTCGATGTTCACGAACCCGGTCGCGCAGACCGCCCGGGGTTCGGCGTAATCTGCGCCCTCCAGCATCGACGGCCAGTAGACCGTGTGGTGCTGGATGATGTCGCGACCGATGACGTGAATAATCTCGCCGTCGCCGTCCTTCCAGACGGACTCCCAGTCGAGGTCGCCGGTGCGCTCGCTGTACTGCTTCGTCGTGGAGACGTACTCGATGGGGGCGTCCACCCAGACGTACAGCACGAGGTCCTCCGACCCTTCACCTGGATAGTCGATGCCCCAGTCCATGTCCCGCGTGATACAGAGGTCCTGAAGCTCGCCCTCGATCCACTCCCGGGGCTGGTTCTGGGCGTTGCTCGTGCCTTCGAGGCGCTCGATGAACCCCTGGAGGTGCTCCTGGAAGTCCGAGAGTCGGAGGAACTTGTGCTCGCGGCGCCGGTACTCGGCGGGGTTGCCGGTGAGCGTCGAGACCGGGTCCTCGATTTCGCCGGGTTCGAGGTGGCGCTGGCAGCCCTCGTCGCACTCGTCGCCGCGGGCGTGCTCGCCGCAGTACGGACACGTCCCCTCGACGTAGCGGTCGGGCAGCCACTGGTCGGCCTCGGGGTCGTACGCGATGTCGATCTCCTTCTCGTGGACGTGGTCGTTGGCCTCCCAGGCGCGCACGAACTCCTTCGTGATCTCGATGTTCGTCTCGTCGTGGGTGTGGCCGTACTGGTCGAAGTCGACGTTGAACTTCGGGAACGTCGCCTCGTACTGTTCGTGGTGGCGGAGCGCGAACTCCTCGGGGTCGACGCCCTCCTCGGCGGCGTTCACGGCGATGGGGGTGCCGTGCATGTCGCTGCCGGAGACGTAGATGGCCTGCTGGCCGAGTTTCCGGAGACCGCGCGTGAACGCGTCGGCGTTGACGTAGCTCCGGAGGTGGCCGACGTGGAGGTCGCCGTTCGCGTACGGCAACCCCGCGGTCACCACCGCTGGGTCGTCGGTGGGGTAGTCCTCGTATGTCATGTTCTCCTGTTGCCGTGGCGCGGGCCTAAAGCCCGCTGGTTGTGTCGTGGCATTGCTGGCGTCGCTGGTGGCTATCGAACTGGGCTCGCGGAGGAGACGGGGTTCGCGGCGGCCCGGCAGCCGTATGAGGGCTCGGGGGCCGGCGGTCCACCTGCTGGCTGCGCTACGCGTGCATGCGCATCGGCCGGCGGAGGTGGACCGCGTGGGTCACGGCGACTCGTAGGCGTCGAGTTGGCAAAAAGTCTAGCGTTCGATGGAGACGCCGCCGAACAGCGCGAGACCGGTGACGACGAGGTCGACGTCGCCACCGGTGTCCGTCGGCGGTCGGTTGTCTTCGCTGCCGCCGAAGAGGCTGAGCACGTCGATCTCGACCGTCCAGTCCTCCGGCACCTGTATCTCGGCGCCGCCGAAGGCGACGAGGCACTCGATGGTCGCTGGCGGATTTGCGACAGCGGCGTCCCGGAGGTCGAGTTCCGCGCCGCCGAACGCCACGAGCACGTCGCCGCCCCGGAACCCATCGCCGGTGACGCGGCGCCGCGTGCCGCTGAACAGGCTGACGGTGGAGATCGTGCCGGCATCGCTGGCGTCGACGGAGACGCCTCGGGTGCGCCGGGAGCGCCCGAGGACGTAGAGGACGCCGAACAGCACGACGAACAGCGGCCACCACTGGCCGATCTGTTCGTCGGTGATGTAGCCGAGGTTCCGGGCCTGGAAGGTGGCGGCGACGGCGACGACCATGACGGGGCCAGTGAGGTTCCGGAAGCGGCTACGGACGAGCGCCCAGACGCCGAGCACGACGAACACGAGCGGGAGGTAGTCCCAGAGGTTCTCGGTGGCGACGAAGTCGGTCGTGGACAGCAACAGCAGGAGGCCGACGAGGACGATGAGACCGCCCGTGGTGAGGCGGCCGGAGCGCAGGTAAGCCATACGCCCGACGTCGGAGGCGTGGGGGTTAATCGTTTTGCCGAGTCAGGCGAGGATGACGACGCCCTCGAAGAGCACGATGGTGACGACGAGGCGGCCGACGCCGCCGGCGAACGCGGCGGCGGCGAACCGCTGGTAGTCGCGGTCGATGACGGAGAACGCGTAGACGGAGATGGTGTCCGGGAAGAACGGCACCGAGAGCGCCATCGCCATCCCGTAGTAGCCGTACTGCTGGACGAGGCTGACGAGCTTCGACTTCGACCACTCCATGGGTTCGTAGCCGAACCGGCGGAGCGTGCGCACGACGATGCCGGAGTGGCTGGCGTTGTAGCCGAGGTGGAGCGCGACGACGCTGCCGAGTGCCTTCCCGGTCGCGCTGACGAGGATGACGACGAGGACCAGGGGGGCGCCGGAGAGCCCGAGGCCGAGGTGGGCGGCCTCGGCGCAGACGTATCCCGCGGGGCAGAGCACGACTTCGCCGGGTAGCGGGAGGACGAACGTGATGAGGAAGGAGTAGACGAAGATGAGCCCGATTCCGGTCCAGCCGGTGGCAGCGCGGACGGCGCCTTCCACGCCGCCGATTTCGAGACCGAACAGGAGGGGGACCGTGGCAGTCACTAGGCGACCGAAGGAACCAGCCCGATAAAACGCTACTGGAGTCTCACGATATCGGCCGGTTCCGGCGTCATGGGGGGCCTACGCGAGCGCGTCGACGTCGGCGAGGAAGGCGTCGAGCATCTCCCGGGTGACGTGGGGCATGCAGACGACGCGGAGGGAGTTCGAGGCGGTCCGCGAGATACGCCACCCCTCCTCCCGGAGCGCGCTGAACTCGGCGTCCGGGAGGTCGGCGGCGACCAGCGGGAGTTCGGGGTCGACGACGTCGTAGCCGCGGGCGGCGAGTTCGCTCGCGAGGTAGTCGGCGTTGGCCTGCGAGCGCTCGTACTGCTCTCGGTAGCCGTCGGGCCAGAGCTCTGCGAGCGCGGTGTGGGCGCCCGCGACGCCCGCGCCAGAGCGCGTACCGCCGAGCGTGGGCTGGGTGTCGGATTCGAGGTACGGCGTCTCGATGGCGAGCGCATCCAGGGTCTCGGCGTCACGGGCGAGGAAGCCGCCGGCGGGGACGGGCGCCTGCCCGACCTTGTGGGGGTCGATAGTCATCGTGTCGGCGGGGGCGTCGGCGAAGCCCCAGTCGTGGTCGGTGAACGGGAGGAAGAAACCGCCCCAGGCGGCGTCGACGTGGAGGCGCGCGTCGACGTCCGCCGCGACGTCGGCGAGCGCGGGAATCGGGTCGACGCGGCCGTACTCGGTCGTGCCGGCGACGCCGACGACGATTGCGGTGTCGTCGTCAGCCAGGTCGACGACGGCGTCGACGTCCGCGCGGTGGTCGTCGCCGGTGGGCGCGAGTCGCAACTCGACGTCGAGGACGTCAGCGGCCTTCTGGAAGCTGAAGTGCGCGCTCTCCGGGGCGACGACGTTCACGTCGCCGTCGGCGAGGTTGCGGGCGGCGCGGACGGCCTGGAGGTTCGCCTCGGTGCCGCCGGCGGCCACGTAGCCGTGTGGGTCGTCGAGACCGACGACGTCGCCGAGCATCGCGACGGCTTCGCGTTCGAGGTCGGCGACGGCGGGGTACGTCTCGGGGTCGCCGGGGTTCGTCGCGAGGAAGCGCTCGGCGGCCTCGCGGGCGGCGGGGTGTGGGTCCGTGCACATCGAGGAGAGCACGCGGTCGAACGCCTGGGGCGCTCGCTTCGCTTCTGCACGCGTCATACTGTCACCGAGCGCCAGGCGCAGTTTAGCGGTTCCGCTCTCCGGTCAGCCGGTCGCGTTCACGGTGACGTGTTTCCGGTTCACGACGCCCTCGACGGTTATCTCGACGGACTCCTCGATGGGGTCGCCCTGCTGGAGCGACCCGAGTTCGTACGCGTCGCCGTCCTGGCCGACGAACAGGGACTGGCCCTCGCCGAAGTGCTCCTGGGTGAACAACTGGTCCCCGACCTGGACCCTGGCGGTGAATGTGTCGCCGCCGGCGTGGTCGATGGCGACGTAGCCGTCGCTAGTGGTGCGCACGTCGACGTCCGCGGTCGGCAGTTCGGCGCGGGCGTCGGCGGTCCAGTCGGGCGTCGGCAGCGCGTCGACGTCGCTGGCCGCGAGCGTGACGGTGTGCTGGAACTCGTCGCTGCCGGCGTAGTCCGAGAGCGCGTACTCGAGTTCGTGCACGAGGCCGTCCTCGCCGACCAGCAGCGTCGCGCGCTCCAGGTTGGCGTCGATGGTGGCGTTCTCGACGAAGCTGTCGGCGCGCAGACGGGCGACGCGCTCGCCGTCGTGGGTGGTCGTCCCCGTGGTCTGGAAGTCGGCGAGGCGGAGCAGGTCGTACTGGCGGGCGGCGCCGTGGCTGCCGCCGGGGCTGTACCGGGAGCCGAGCCCGAAGTCGGGGCCGTCCCCGCGGTCGATTCGGGAGGCGGCGAACGACTCGTTGGCGAACGCCTCCAGGGTCGAGGTCGCGGAGCCGTTCGTGGCGGACTCGCGCTCGACGAAGACGCCGCCGTCGGCGACGACGATGCGCTCCTCGTCGCTCGTCGTGGTGTCGCCGGCGGCCTTCTCGTAGGTGTTTCGCACCTCGTAGCTGTCGCCGCGCGCGTCGACGTGCGCTTCGAGCAGCGCGGTCTCGTTCGCGAGTTCGCCGTTCTCGACGCCTGGCGGGTCCATGTCGGTCCCCATCCCGGGGAGGGCGGTGCAACCGGCGACGGCGAGCAGTGCAACGGCCAGACAGGCCACCAATCGCTTCACGCCACCTGGTGGGGTTGCTACCGGATAAAAAATTTAGCAAACTGGCGGAGAAATGAACGCCGTGGTTCGGTCGGAATCGGCTCACAGTCCCCGGGTCAGGACTGCTCGCCCTCGGTGAGGTACCGGATGCGCTCGGGCACGGGCGGGTGCTGGTAGTGGAACGCCTCGTAGAGTGGGTGCGGGAAGGGGTTGCCGAGGTTCTCGCTGGTGAGGTCGGCGAGCGCGTCCGCGAGTGACTGCCCGCCGCCCATCACGTCGACGGCGAAGGCGTCCGCCTCGCGCTCGTTCGCGAGCCAGAGCTTGTTCTGGACCGGGGCGGTGAGCTGGTTCAGCGGCTGGAGCCAGAGGCCCGCGAGCAGGAGGCCGGCGGCGGCCTGTTCGGGGACGCCGAACATGCCGTACAGCCAGCCGGCGTCCAGCAGGAACGACGCGAGGAACAGGAGGACGCCGGCCTGGAGCGCGCTCGCGGCGACGTTCTGCCAGATGTGCCCCTTCTTCCAGTGCGCGAGTTCGTGGGCGAGCACGCTCTGGACTTCCTCGTCGTCCATCTGTTCGACGAGCGTGTCGAAGAGCACCACGCGCTTCGTGCGCCCGAACCCCGTGAAGAAGGCGTTCGAGTGCCCGGACCGGGAGGATGCGTTCATGACGTACACCTGGTCGCAGGTGAAGCCCGCGCGCTCGAAGACGTCCTCGACGGCGTCCCGCAGGCTGCCGTCCTCGACGGGGTCGAAGTCGTAGAACAGCGGCATCACGACCCGCGGCACGAGGACCTGAGTCGCGAGCAGGAACGCGACGACGACGCCCGTCGCGGCGAGCCACCACCACTCGGGGAACGCCTGCACGGTGAACAGCACGGCCGCCCCGAGAATCGCGGCGAAGACGGCGGCGACCGCGGAGCCGACGACCTTGTCGCGGACGAACAGCGCCGGGGACTGCTCGTTGAAGCCGAACGCCGTCTCGACGGCGAACGTGTCGAAGGCGTCGAACGGCAGGCTCAGCAGTTGGAGCGCGAGCACCGCGCCGACGAACAGCGCGACGCCCGCCAGCAGGTCGTTCGCGACGGCGTCGTAGACGAACTCGACGGCGCCTCCGAAGACGCCCGCGTAGAGTGCGAGCAGGACGACCGCGAGCACAATCACGGACTCCAGTTGGCTCGCGGCGGTGTTGAGGCGGTGGTAGGCGAGCAGTTCCTCCGGGTCGTCGACGCCGATGCGGTCGGCGAGCCAGTCCGTTTGCTCGCGGACGGCGCTCTCCGCGTACCGGACGTTCAGCGCCGCGAGGTACGCGAAGAACAGCGTCGTGCCCGCGACGAGCGCGAGGAAGACGGCGTGGTAGACGAGCATGTCCGCCCGTAGCCGCCTGCGACCCTAAGTAATTCGGGCAAGCGAAGCGGCGGCGGAACGGGGCGTTACTCCCGGACGGATTCGAGCAGCATGCGCTGTTCGACGCGCTTGACCTCGTGCTGGACGTCCCGTACGGCGTCGATGTTCGCGGAGATGGAGGAGACACCGGTCTCCACGAGGAAGTCCACCATGTCGGGCTTCGAACCGGCCTGCCCGCAGATGCTGGTGGCGACGTCGTGCTCGCGGCAGACCTCGATGGTGTGCTCGATGAGCCGCAGCACGGACGGGTGGAGTTCGTCGAAGCGGTCGGCGACGTTGCCGTTGTTGCGGTCGACGGCGAGCGTGTACTGCGTGAGGTCGTTCGTCCCGAAGCTCGCGAAGTCCACGCCCTCCTCGGCGATCTCGTCCATCGAGAGCGCCGACGCCGGCGTCTCGATCATCACGCCCCAGGTGCGCTTCTCGATGTCGATGCCGGCGTCCTCCATGAGGTCCCGGGCGCGGGCGACGTCCTCGGCGTCGTTCACGAGCGGGAACATCACCTCGACGTTGTCGTAGCCCATCTCGTAGAGCTCGCGGAACGCCTCCAGTTCGTGCTTGAAGACGTCCGGGCGGTCGAGGCTGCGGCGGATGCCCCGGTAGCCGAGCATCGGATTGTGCTCGTGGGGCTCGTCGTTGCCGCCCTCGAGCTGTCGGAACTCGTCGGTCGGCGCGTCTAGGGTGCGGACGCGCACCGGCCGCGGGTAGAACTCCTCGGCGACGCCGCGGACGCCCTCCACGAGCTCCTGAACGTAGGCCTCCTCGCCGTGGTCCTCGATGTAGCGCTCGGGGGTCTTGTTCGTGGAGAGGATCATGTGCTCCATGCGGAGCAGGCCGACGCCGTCGGCGCCCGTCGCGGCGGCGCGCTCGGCGGCCTCCGGGATGGAGACGTTCACCTTGACCTCCGTGGCGGTCATCGGCTTCACGGGGGTCTTCGGTCGGGCCTCCTCGATGGGGTCGCGTTCCTCAGTGGTCTCCACGCGGCCCTCGCGGACGACGCCCTTGTCGCCGTCGAGCGTGACGATCTGGTCGTCAGCGAGCGTGCTGGTGGCGTCGGTCGCGCCGACGACCGCCGGGCAGCCGAGCTCGCGGGAGACGATGGCGGCGTGGCTCGTCATGCCGCCCTCGTCGGTGACGATGCCGGCCGCGCGCTTCATCGCCGGCACCATGTCGGGGGTGGTCATCTCGGTGACGATGATGTCGCCGTCCCCGACCTTGTCGAGCTGGTCGAGCTTCTTGACGACGCGCACCGGCCCGGAGGCGACCCCCGGGCTGGCGCCGAGACCGTTCACGAGCGCTTCGCCGTCGCCGCTGTCGGTGTCAGTCATGTCTTCCTCGTCGTCGATGGTGGTGATCGGGCGGGACTGCAGCATGTAGACGTCGCCGTCGACCATCGCCCACTCGACGTCCTGGGGGGTGCCGTAGTGGTCCTCGACGCGTTCCCCGATGGTGACGAGCGTCTCGATTTCCTCGTTGGAGAGCACGCGCTCGGTCCGCTTCTCCTCGGGGACCTCGCGCTCGACGGTCTCCCCGGTCTCCTCGTCTTTGACGTGCATCACCTTCTTGTCCGCGACGGTCACCTCCTCGACCTCGTCGGTGTCGCGGTTCACGTGGTAGTTGTCCGGAGAGACGGCCCCGGAGACGACCGCCTCGCCGAGCCCCCACGCGGCCTCGATGATGGCCTCGTGGGCGCCCGTCGAGGGGTGACTGGTGAACATCACGCCGGACTTCTCGGCGTCGACCATGCGCTGGACGACGACCGCGATGTTCACGAGGTCGTGGTCGAAGCCCTGCTCCTGTCGGTAGTAGATGGCGCGCTGGGTGAACAGGCTCGCCCAGCAGCGCTTCACGCGGTCCAGCAGCCCCTCGCGGGTGACGTTGAGGAACGTCTCCTGCTGGCCCGCGAAGCTCGCGTCCGGGAGGTCCTCTGCGGTCGCCGACGACCGCACGGCGACGAACGCTTCGCCGTCGTCGAGCGCGTCGTACGACGAGAGGATGTTCTCGCGGAGTTCCTCGGGGAACTCCGTGTTCAGGATGAGGTCTTTCGCTCGCGCCTCGGCGTCAGCGAGCGCGGCGGAGTCCTCGGCGTCGACGTCCACCGCGTCGAACAGTTCCTGATCGATGCCCGCTTCCTCGATGAACGTCCGGTAGGTGCCGGCGGTCACGACGAAGCCCGGTGGGACGGGCAGCCCGGCGTCCGTGAGTTCGCCGAGCGACGCCCCTTTTCCGCCGACGCTGTCGATGTCGTCGGCCCGTACGTCCTCCAGCCAGCGTACAGCCATGTGGCAGGTAGACAGTCGGGGAATGCCCCTAAGAAGATTCCGAACGGCTCGGGCTCGCTGACACGTCTAACTCGGTTTCGAGTTGTCGTTCCGGGACGATGGGTTTTAGCGGTCGGCTTTCAACGGGTGGCGCATGGACGCGAAACGCTCTGCCGTGCACGCCGGGAAGTACTTCCTGCTGACGACGCTGCTGGGCGCCGTCGCGCTCGCGCTCGTCGGCTACGGCGCGGTGCTGACCGAGCCCGCGCTGGCCGACGGCCTGACGACGAGCGAGCGCGTGAGCGAGGCCCTGCCGGGACTCGCGCTCGCCGCGCTCGGCGTCGCCGTCTACCGCTTCGGCGAGTCGTGGGCACTGTACACGACGCTGACGGACGCCCACGAGGAGGCGCTGGCCGACACCTACGACACCGAGCGCGTCAAAGCCGACATCGTCAGCGTGCTCGACGACCGGCTCTCGGACATGCAGAACGACCTCCAGTCGGTGAACCGCGAACTCCGCAAGCTGAAGGAGGACGACGCCTTCGACTTCGGCGGCACGGACGACTGAGTTCCGGAGCGACTGCGGATTCTTCTACGCCTCGAGGATGTCGTCGTCGTCGGCCTCGGGGACCGCCAGTTCGCCGTCGAGCGTCTCGACGGCCGTCCCGCCGACTGTCGGCGCGCCGCCGTCGGCCGCCCGCACCCGGACCCGTCCCGGTCGGTCGACGAAGTGGCCCTGCTCGAACACCATCTCCTCGGGCGTGTCGTCGTCGAAGGCGTCGAAGTGCTCCAGGTAGGCGCCTGCGGCGCCGCTCGCGGTTCCCGTCACGGGGTCCTCGTCGACGCCCGCGCCCGGCACCCACGCCCGGCCGTGGAGCGTCGACTCGCCCTCCAGCGCGTCGAACGTGAACATGTAGACGCCGGCGGCGCCGATCTCGTCGGCGAGTTCTTCGACGGCGTCGAAGTTCGGGTCCGCGTCGCCGAGGTCCGAGAGGTAGGTGATGGGGACGACGAGGAACGGCAGGCCGGTGTCGACGACTGCCAGCGGGAGGTCGTCGCTCGCGCCCCGCAGCGCCGCAGTCTCGGTGCCGGTCGCGCGGGCGACGCGCTCGTAGGCGATGTCGACCTCCCGGAACTCGGGCGCGTTCTGCGTCATCCAGACGGTCCCGTCCTCGGAGACCTCGACGTCGAGGACGCCGACGTTCGTCTCCAGCGTGTGCTCGCCCGCGTCGATGGCGCCGTCCGCGAACAGGTGGGCGTGGCTCGCGATGGTCGCGTGCCCGCAGAGCTCGACCTCGGTGGTCGGCGTGAAGTACCGCACTCGGCGGTCCGCGTCGTCGCTGTCGGTGACGAACGCCGTCTCGCTCGCGCCGAGTTCGGCTGCGACAGCCTGCAGCTGGTCGTCGGCGAGTCCGTCGGCGTCCGGCACCACGCCCGCCGCGTTGCCCGCACACGGCTCGTCGGTGAAGGCGTCCACGAGCAGCGCTCGCGTCTCTGTCATACCGGCCGTTCGGCGGCCCCAGTGTTCGGTGTTTCCCTCCGCAGTCGGCCGGCCGGCGCTACCGAGTGCGAGGCGGTCCGCTCACTCCTCGTGCTCGGGCGCCCGGACCGTCAGCACCGGCACGGGCGACGTCCGCACGAGGAACTCCGCGACGCTCCCGAGGACGTAGCGGTTGAACCCGGTGCGGCCGTGCGTGCCGACGACCAGGAGGTCAACGTCGTTCTCCTGGACGTACTTCCGGATGGCGCGCGAGACGGAGGACCCGAACACCACGGAATCGGCGGCCGGGTCGACGCCCGCACTGGACGCGTGCGCCGCCGCGGCGTCGACGACGCTTCGCGCGTCCGCTTCGAGGGCGTCCTCCAGGTACTCGGTCCGGACCTCCGGGCCCAGCGCGGCCACGTCGACGACGGAGAGCAGGTGGAGGGCGGCGTCCTCCTGGTCGGCGACCGCGACACCGACGTCGAGGGCGGCCCGTGAGCAATTACTGCCGTCGACGCCGACGAGCACGTTCTCGAAGGGGTACGTCGCCGTCGCGTCGCCGTCCGGCCGCACGGTGAGCACGGGGACCTCGCAGCGCCTGACGACGCGCTCGGTCGTACTCCCGAGCAGGAATCGTTCGAGTCCGTGGCGCCCCCGGGTCGGCATCACGACCACGTCGACGCCGGCCGACTCGGCGTAGTCGCAGACGACCCGGTGGGGGTTGCCGCGCTCGACCACGTCGACGACGGTGACGCCGCGCTCCCGGGCGCGCTCGACGGCCTCGTCGACCGCCTCCCGGGCGCGGTCCTCGAGCGTCTCGTCGTGGGCCAGCGTATCGAGGGCGCCCCGCGTCGTGTTCGCGACGCTGAGGAGGTGGAGGGTGGCGTCGTGGGCCGCCGCGACGTCGAGCACGTACTCGAGGCCGGCGGTCGCTCCGTCGCTGCCGTCGGTGGGGAACAGGATATCGTCGAACATACTCGCACAGACGTGACAGCGACACAAAACGTTGCGTGTCGTGACGGCTCGCTCGGCCGGACTCGTACGTCTCCAGTACGCGGCTCCGGGAAGGCGGCTGACAGCTCGGCGGCGGGCGAGGCTGTAAACCGTTAAGTAGCGACGCGCACGACTCCGAATACGCAATGAGTGACCTCCCGGACGATTTCAAGTGCACTATCACCAACTGGGAGTACATCTACGGACTCTGCCGGAGCGTCAGCGACCAGGTCAAGGACTCCGAGTTCGAGCCAGACGTGGTCGTGGCGCTCGCGCGCGGCGGCTGGTTCGCGGGCCGGTGTCTCTGTGACTTCCTCGGCCTCGACGACCTCACGAGCCTGAAGATGGAACACTACGTCGGCACCGCTCAGAAGTCCGGCGAGCCCGAAGTCCGGTACCCGATGCCAGAGGGCTCCGTCCAGGACAAGGACGTGCTCATCATCGACGACATCGCGGACACCGGCGGCTCCATCAAGCACGCCCACGACTACGTCCAGGACCGCGACCCGGACTCCGTCCGCACCGCCACTCTCCAGCTCCTCCAGACCAGCGAGTTCGAGCCCGACTACGTCGGTGAACGCCTCGACGAGTGGGCGTGGATCGTCTACCCCTGGAACTTCATCGAGGACATGGTCGACGTCATCTCCGGCGTGATGGAGACTGACGGCGACGGCCCGTACAGCGCCGAGGAGATCCGGAAGCTGCTCGCAGACTACCACGACGTCGAGCGCATCGAGATGGAGATCGCCCAGCCCGACCGCCTCGACGAGGTGCTCTCGGAGATGGTGCGCCGGGACGTGCTGGTGAAGGCCGGCGAGGACGCCTGGAAGCTCCGCTCGGACTGATTACGCTGCCCCAGCCGCCGCTGCGCGGGCCGCCTGCACTCCGATTCTTTTAGGGCGCTGCCGGCACCACTCCGTGACATGATCGGCTTCATCGGCGGGTCCGGCATCTACGAGGCGCTCCCCCTGAACGACGTCCGCGAGGAGGACGTGTCGACGCCGTACGGCGACCCGAGCGCCCCCGTCACGGTCGGCGAGTTCGGCGACACGGGCACGGAGGTCGCGTTCCTGCCGCGGCACGGCCCCGACCACCAGCGTTCGCCGACGAACCTCCCGTACCGCGCGAACATCTACGCGCTCAAGCAGCTCGGCGTCGAGCGCATCCTCGCGTCGAACGCCGTGGGCAGCCTCAAGGAGGAGCTGTCCCCCCAGACGCTCGTCGTCCCGGACCAGATCTTCGACCGGACGAGCCACCGCGACTCGACGTTCTTCGGGGACGGCGTGGTCGTCCACCAGCCGTTCGCGGACCCCTACTGTCCGCACATGGTCGAGCACCTCCACGACGCCGCCGAGGACGCGACCGACGCCGACACCCAGCAGGGCGGCACGTACGTCTGCATCGAGGGCCCGCAGTACTCCACGCGCGCCGAGTCGGAGTTCTACAAGGCCCAGGGCTGGGACCTCGTCGGCATGACCGCCATCCCGGAGGCCAAGCTCGCCCGGGAGGCCGAGATGTGCTACGCGACGGTCGCCGGCGTCACCGACTACGACGTCTGGAAGGCCGACAGCGAGGTCACGCTCGAAGAGGTCCTGGAGAACGCCGCCGCCAACGAGGACGCCATCAAGGCGACCGTCGAGCACGCCATCGAGACGCTGCCCGAGGAGCGGGACTGCGACTGCGGCCACAGCCTCGAAGGCACGGTGAACACGCCGACGGAGGCCATCCCCGAGGACACCCGCGAGCGCGTCGAGCCGCTGCTCGGCGACTACCTGTAGCGCGGCGGAGCCACTAAGATTCGGGCGAGTAGACACAAAATGTAAATACCGGTCTCCCGTTGGTTATGGCAACCATGGAGGGGGACGTGGACGCGCAGGCGTTCTCGACTGAACTCGCCGAGCTCAAGCGCGGCGGCTGTACGGTCCTCGTCGCCAGCGACGCCCCCGGCCGGAGCGCCGCCTGCCAGCGGCTGCTCGGCGCGCCAGAACTCGACCGTAGCCACGTCTTCCTCACCACGTCGACGGACGTCTCGGAAGTCCTCGGCCGGCACCGTCCCCGGCGCACCGACCCGGGGTCGTTCGCCGTCGTCGACGCCACGCCCGACACCCGGAGCACGGCCGCGGCCAGCACCACCACGACGACCACACGGCCCGCGACGGGCGACGACTGGTACGCCCGCGTGGCCGACCAGACCGACTTCGACGACCTCTACGCGACCACGCGGGACGCCCTCGACCGGGTCGCGGCCGGCGCCGACGCCCCCGGCGAGGTCCGGCTCTGTCTGGACGGCCTCGACCCGCTGCTGGAGGCCGTCGACGCCGGCGACGCCGGTGAAGAGGAACTGTTCCGGTTCCTCCACTTGCTCGCCGGTGCCGTCCGCGACGTCTCCGGCATGGGCCACGTCCACGTCTCCGAGACGGTCGGCGACGGCCGCCTGGGGACGTTCGAGCCGCTGTTCGACGCTACTGTCGAGATAGAGACGACCGCGACCGGGGACGCCCGCCAGCGCTGGCGGCTCCACGACTCCGGCCGCGAGACCGGCTGGTTCCAGCTCTAGACGGCCGCCGGCTCCCGTTCTTCTGTCGCGTCCGTATCGCACACCCAGAGGTCACCGAACAGGTCGTCCTGCTCGAGCGTGACCGCGCCGCGGTGCGCGAGGAAGAGCAGCGCGAGGAACGTCTCGACCCGCGAGGGGCCGGCGTCCGCGACTTCCCGGTAGAGGACTTCCGTCCGCCCCGAGCCGTACTTCTCGTCGAGGACGACCTCGACGTCCGCGATGGTCGCCTCGATGTCCTCCTCGTGGGCGTTGCCCAGGGCCTCCTCCGCGGTCGGCTCGTCGTCCATCCGGAACTCGTCGCCGCTGTGGTAGTCGAGCTCCTGGACGCCGCGCCGGAACCCCTGCGGGCTCTCCGAGGTGTCGTACTCCCGGGACTCCTTCCACCACGACCCGCGCTCGGCCTCCCGGAGTTCGCGCACGAGTTCGTCCAGCGTCTCCGGGTTCCCGCGGGCGTGCTTGCGCTCTAGCCGGCGGTCCATCTCGGACTCCAGGGCCGTCACCGGGTCGTAGGCCGGCTGCTCGCCGTCCTCGCCCGGCGGCGGTGGCTCCCAGGGCGCGCGTTCTGGCTCCTGCTCGTCGGGGTCGTCGTCCTCGCCGTCGTCCAGCATCGCGTCGCTCTTCATCCGCAGCAGGACGCTCGCGTAGAACAGCGCCCGGCCCGACGTCCGCAGGTCTGCCTCGTCCAGCGCCTCGAGGAACTTGTCCGTCACCGCGACGATGTCGATGTCCCACGGCTCGATGTCGCCGCGCTTCGCGAGCTGCACGAGCAACTCCACTGGCTCGACCTCGTCGTCCTCGGGGTTCGGCTCGGGCTCCGCCGGCGACTCCGCCAGCAGCGACTCGGCGTCCACGGTTTCGTCGCTGTCCTCGCCGCCGTCGTCCTCAGTCCCGCCGGCTTCCTCACTGTCACCGAAGACGTCGGCCGCGTCGTCGCTCTCGCGCTCCCGCTTGCGCTCCTCGTGGCCGGTGATGTCCAGGGGGATGTCGCCGCCGTCGGTTCGTTCTTTCCCGGACTGCTCGCGGGTCGCGTCGCTCGGCGTCCCCGAGGACGCCGTCGCCTCCGGCTCGGCGTCCTCGCTAGTCATCGGCAGTTGCACCCTGCGCGGAGAGGTCGATGCCGGTGACGACGCTCTGGTTGTTCTCCTGCATCGTCACGCCGATGGCGCGCTCGGAGCGGTCGAGCATCGCCGACCGGTGGCTGACGACGACGAACTGCGCGTCGCCCGCGAGCTCGTCGACGAGTTCGCCGACGCGGTCGGCGTTCACGGCGTCGAGGAACGCGTCCACCTCGTCGAGCGCGTAGAACGGCGCGGGGTTGTGCCGCTGGATGGCGAAGATGAACGCCAGCGCCGTCAGGGACTTCTCGCCGCCGCTCATCGCGTCCAGGCGCTGGACCGGCTTGTCCGCGGGCTGGGCCTTCATCGTCAGCCCGCCCTCGAAGGGGTCCTCGGGGTCCTCCAGTTCGAGTTCGCCCGTGCCCGCGGAGAGCCGGGAGAAGATGCGCTGGAAGTGCTCGTTGATGGCGTCGAACGCCTCCATGAACGTCGCCTTCTTCTGCTCGTCGTAGCGGGCGATGCGGTCCCGGATGCCCTCGGCCTCCTCCACGAGCGTCTCGCGCTTGGCTTCGAGGTCGTCGAGGTCCGCCTCCACGTCGTCGTACTCCTCGATAGCGAGCATGTTCACGGGTTCCAGGGCCTCCATGCGGCGCTCCAGGCGCGCGACGTTCTCCTCGACCTCGTCGAGGTCCGGAATCTCCTCGGGGTCGTAGTCGCCGACGGCGTCCTCTAGTTCGTCGATCTCCTCGCTGAGCTTCTCCTCGGCCCGACGCAGGCTCTCCAGGCGGTTCCTGACTTTCTCGACCTCGTTGGCCTGCTCGTCGCGGGCGTCCTTCGCCTCCCGGAGGTCGGCTTTGAGGTCCTCGCGCTCGCTCTTGAGGTCCGCGAGCTCCGCCTCGAGTTCGGCGACGGCCTCCTCTTTCTCCTCGAGTTCGGCCTGCTTCTCCTCGATGTCGCCCTCCAGTTCCTCGATGCGCTCCTGCTGTTCGGCTTTCCGGTTCTGGGCGTCCTCGATGTCGTCGTGGAGGCCCTCGACGGCGTCCTCGGCGTACTCCTTCTCCAGTTCGAGGCTGTTCAGTTCGCCGTCGAGGTCGTCCACGCGGTCCTCCAGGTCCGAGATATCGGCCTCGATGTCCTCCTTCTCGGCGGTGAGTTCGGGGATCTTCGAGTCCGCGAGCTCGGCCTCCAGCTCCTCGACCGAGGCTTCGAGCTCCGCGATGTCGTCCTGCTTCTCCGCGATGTCGTCCTCGATGGCCTGCATCTCCTCGTCGACGTCCTCGCGCTCCCCCCGGAGCTCCTCGATGCGGGCCTCCCGTGCGTCGATGCGTTCTTCGGCGTCCTCGCGGGACGCCTCCGCGGACTCGATGTCCGACTGGATGGACCGAACCTGGTCGGTGGCGTCCTGCCGGCGGTCCCGCGCGTCGTCCAGCCGCTGGTCGATGTCGCGGACGTCCTGCCGGATGTCCTCGCGCTCGTCTTCGAGGCGCTGGATGCGTTCGGCCACCCGCTCCAGCTGACCCTTGCCGGACTTCGAGAACGAGTACCGGGAGCCCGACCGGCTGCCGCCAGTCATCGCGCCGGACTTCTCCACGAGGTCGCCGTCCAGCGTGACGAGCCGGAAGTCGCCCATCAGGTCCCGCGCCGTCTCCATGTCCTCGACGACGAGCGTGTCACCGAGCACGTACGAGAAGACGGCCGCGTACTGCGAATCGAAGTCCACGAGGTTGTACGCGAAGTCCACCACGCCCGGCATACTCGGTGTGCTGGGCAGCGACCGGTTGTGCATCTCCGTGATGGGCAGGAAGGTCGCGCGGCCGGCGTTGCGCTGCTTGAGGTACTCGATGCAGCGCTGGCCGACGCTGTCGTCGTCCACGACCACGTTCGCCAGCCGGCCGCCGGCCGCCGTCTCGCAGGCGGTCGCGTACTGCTCGCGAACGCCCCCGAGCTGCCCGACGGTGCCGTGCACGCCGTCCTTCCCGCTGTTCAGGACCGTCGTCACGGCCTTCCCGTACGAGGAGTCGCCGGACTGGTCGGCCTGCGCTTCCAGGCGCGCGTACTCCTCCTGGGCGGCCGAGAGGTCGTCCTCGACATCCGCCAGGTCGTCCTGGCGCTCGGTCTTCTCCTGCTTGAGGTCCTCGACGACGCCGTTGATCTGCTCGCGGTTCTTCTTCGCCTTCTCCAGTTCGTCCGCGAGTTCGTCGAGCCTCGCGTCCAGTTCGGGAATCTCGTCGCGCGCGGCTTCGAGTTCCTGTTCGGCCTCGTCGAGCTCCTCGCTGCGGCGCTTCGCCTCGTCGAGCAGGCGGTCCTGCTCGCGCTGGAAGTCGTTGCGCTCGCTCTTCGCGGCCTCGATGGCCTCCTTCTTCTCCGCGAGCTCGGCTTTCAGCTCGTCGAACTCCGTGTCGACGGACTCGATTTCGGCCTCCACGTCCGCGAGCTCGCTGCGGCGCTCCTGGACGTCGGCCTTCACCGAGGCCTTCTCCACTTTGACGTTCTTGATGTCGTCGTCGAGTTCGTCGATCTGCTCCTGCTTGCGGTCGATCTCCACGAACGCCTCCCGGCGCTCGGCCTCCGCGTCCTGGATGCGCTCTTCGCAGGCCTCGACCTTGTCCTCGAGCCGCGAGATGTCGCCCTTGACCTCCTCCATCTCGCGCTTGATGGCGAGCTGCTCGTCCTCGCCCTTGCGCTCGATTTCGGCGTTCAGGTCCTCCAGGTCCTCTTCGAGGCGGAGGACGGTGCCGCGGCGCTCGTCGAGTTCCTCCTCGAGGTCGTCGAGTTCGGCCTCCCGGTCGCCGATGTCCGCCCGCGTGGCCTCCACGTCCGAGCGTTTCTCCTCCAGTTCGGCGGCCTTCGCGTAGCTCTCGTACTCCTGCTTCTCGTCCTGGAGGCCCTTGTACTCCAGTGCGGTCTCCCGCTCGTCGGCGAGCTGTTCCAGGCGGTCGCGCTTCTCCTCGATCTTGAGGTCGGCCTCGCCGATGCGGTCCTCGACGACCTCCAGCTCCTCGAAGGCGTCCGCCTTCTTCGCGTCGAACTCCGCGACGCCCGCGATCTCGTCGACGATCTCGCGGCGCTCGCCCGCGGTCATGTTGATGATGCCGGTGACGTCGCCCTGCATCACGACGTTGTAGCCCTCGGGCGCCACGCCTGCCTGCGCGAGCAGGTCCTGGATGTCCGAGAGGTTCACCGACCGGCCGTTCAGGTAGTAGTACGAGTAGTAGTTGTCGTCGGTGCGTTTGACCCGGCGCTTCACGGTGATCTTCTCCACGTCACCGACGTTGTCCGAGCCCGCCGCGGTCGTCACCTGGGACCGGGAGAGCGTGTCGTCCTCGTTGTTCAGGACGACCTCGACGCTGGCCTCCGCCGGGCCAGACGTGCCCTCGGCGTCCTCGTGGGCGGGGTTGTAGATGAGGTCGGTGAGCTTCTCGGCGCGCATCCCCGAGGTGCGGGCCAGCCCCAGCGAGAACAGCACGGCGTCGATGATGTTCGACTTCCCGGAGCCGTTCGGGCCGCTGATGGTGGTGAAGTCCTCGTAGAAGGGGATACGGGTCGTTCCCGCGAAGCTCTTGAAGTTCTCGAGGACGATTTCGTCGATGTACATGGGGGAGCGGAGCCGCCCTCAGGCGACGATGATGTCGTCGAGGCCCGACTCCTCGTTGTCCGTCGCCTCGTCGTCCGCGCTCTTAGGCGCTTCGTCTGCCTCGTCGGCCGGTTCGACTGGCTCCTCCTCGCGGGCTTCGCGCAGCTCCGCGGTCGATGGCGTCCGGTCGAGTTCCGCCTCCAGGGTTCGGATGCGTTCGCTCGCGTCGACGAGCTCCTCGGTCAGCCCGCGCACCGTCGCCTCCAGTTCGGCGACGCGGTCCTCCAGCTCGTTCACGCGGTCGGCGTCGTCGGTCATACCGTGTGAACCGGTCTCGATACGTAAAAGGGTGTATCGGACGCGCGTCAGACAACCATCTAGAAACCAACCTGTCTCTGGGGCCGGGGGCTTCGTTACTCCTAAGCGGGCGCGCCGAGAATCCGGGAGTAATGAGTGCGCAGGCAGCCGAGCGGGACCTCGCGGCCGTCATCGGCCTCGAAGTCCACGTGCAACTGGAGACGGACACCAAGATCTTCTGCGGGTGTTCGACGGACACCGCCGACGCCGACCCGAACACGCACACGTGCCCGGTCTGTCTGGGCCTGCCGGGCGCGCTGCCCGTACTGAACGAGGGCGCCGTCGAGGCCGCCGTCAAACTCGGGAAGGCAATCGACGCCGACATCCCAGAACGCACCCGGTTCCACCGGAAGAACTACTTCTACCCCGACCTCCCGAAGGGCTTCCAGATCACGCAGTACGACGCGCCGGTCTGCCAGGACGGCGAACTGGAAGTCGGCACGGGCGACGACCGCCGCGCCATCGGCATCGAGCGCGCGCACCTCGAGGAGGACCCGGGCAGCCTCCAGCACGTCGGCGGCAGCATCGAGGACGCCGACTACACGCTCGTGGACTACAACCGCGCCGGCACGCCGCTGATGGAGATTGTCACCCGGCCCGACTTCCGAGCGGCCGAGGAGGTCCGGGCGTTCCTCGCGAAACTCACGTCGGTTCTGGAGTACCTCGGCATCTTCGACGCCGAGCGCGACGGCAGCCTGCGCGTCGACGCGAACATCTCGATGGTGGACAGCGAGAAGCTGGCGGGCGAGGACGGCCCGAGCGACGAGGTGCTTGAATCCGCGAACCGCACCGAGGTGAAGAACATCTCCAGCCACCGCGCCGCCCAGAAGGCCCTCGCCTACGAGATCACTCGGCAGCGCAACCAGCTCAAGCGCGGGATGGAGGTCGAGCAGGAGACGCGCCACTGGGACGAGGCCCGCGGCGTCACCGTCTCGATGCGCTCGAAGGAGGAGGAGAAGGACTACCGCTACTTCCGGGAGGCCGACATCCCGCCCCTGGAGGTCTCGGACTGGAAGGAGGAGATTCCGATTCCGGAGCTGCCGGACGCGCGCCGCGAGCGCTTCCAGGCCGAGTACGGCGTCGGCGACGAGACGGCCTCGAAACTCACGTCGCGGAAGGCCGTCGCCGACCTCTTCGAGGAACTCGCCGACGAGTACGACGCCGACCTCGCCGCGACCTGGGTGGCCGACAACGTCCTCGGCGAACTGAACTACCGCGACCTCTCGCTGGACGACGTCGCCGACCGCTACGACGAGTTCGAGCGGCTCGTCGAACTCGTCGCGGAGGACGAGATTACGGCGAAGAACGCCGAGGAGGTCGTGCTACGCTCGATGCTCGACGAGGACCGCGAGCCCGACGAGGTCGTCGAGGCCGAGGGCCTCGGGAAGACGAGCGGCGACGCGGTCGCCGAGGCCGTCACCGAGGCCATCGAGGAGAACCCCGACGCCGTCGAGGACTACCACGACGGCGAGGCCGACGCGCTGAACTTCCTCGTCGGCCAGGTCATGGGGAAGACGGGCGGCAGCGCCGACCCCGGGCAGGTCAACGAACTGCTCCGCGAGGAACTGGCGTAGGCCCGCCGCTGTTTTCCGGATTCGCTTCGCGGCCCGCCGCGGCGTCACTCGCCGGGGTGGTATACCGAACCGACACGGCTTTGCGACGAGTCCTGTCACCCTTTGATATGAGCTACGAGGTCCGCGAGGAACTCCCCTCAGCCGAGCGCTTCCTGGAGCTTCGGGCCGCGGCGGGAATGTCGCCCCGAGACCGTGAGGGTGTCGCGCGCGGCCTCCCGAACTCCCTGTACGGCGTCACGGTCGTCGACGAGGACTCCGGCGAGACGGTCGGCATGGCCAGAATCGTCGGCGACGGGGGCTCGGTCTACCACCTCTGCGACATGGTCGTCCACCCGGAGCACCAGCGACAGGGCCTGGGCTCCCGGCTGATGGACGCGCTGGTCGCGTGGATTGACGAGCACGCGCCGCCGGACGCGTACGTGAATCTGATGGCTGACGTCGACGGCTTCTACGAGCAGTGGGGCTTCGAGGAGACGCGTCCGGCCTCGAAGGGGATGTTCTACCGCGTCGAGTAGCTACTCCGGGAAGCCGTCGGGGCCGAGTCCGAAGTCGCCCGGTCGGAAGATGTACGCCAGACCGACGAACGCGAGACTCGCGCCGCCCAGGACGACGGCAGCGGTGTAGACCAGTTCGGTGTCGCTGCCGGCCCCCTCCAGGGCGGAGACGGCCAGCGACGCGCCGAGAGCGACGTTCCCCAGGCCGAGCAGCCTGTGCGGGCCGACTCGCTCCCGGAGGGAACTCGGCGTCCCGGAGAGGACGTGGAGGACGCCAGCGGCGACGAGCAGGACGGCCTGTGCGCCGAGCGCGAGCGGCGGCGGGTAGGTGAGGGCGAGTACGCCGACCCCGAGCGCGACGAGGGCGACGCCGAGGAGGCGGACGTACTGGTAGCGGTTCACGGTCGGAGTGAGCCCGCCCACGGAGGTAGTTCTTGGGTGCGCTCGCAGGCGCTGCGAGCGCCCACGCGAGCCCCCGGCTGCGCACTCGCGAGTGCCCGAGCCCGCGGACGCCCGAGCGCGTCTGTCCCGGCGCTTGCTTGCGGTTCTGGCGTGCGAAATCTTTACCCGGAGTGCCAGCTTATCGTCTCCAACGACGCCCGAAAGGGTGGAGGTACACCGTGGAACTCATCGTCACAGAGAAAAACAACGCCGCGCGACGCATCGCCGAGATCCTCTCCGAGGGAGGGGCATCGACGAGCCAGGTCGCCGGCGTCAACGTCTACGAGTGGGGTGGCCGGCGCTGCATCGGGCTGTCTGGCCACGTCGTCGGGGTCGACTTCCCCCCGGAGTACAGCGACTGGCGGGACGTCGAGCCCGCGGAACTGGTCCACGCCGACGTGGTGAAGCAGCCGACCCAGGAGGACATCGTGAACGCCCTCCAGCGGCTCGCGCGCGAGGCCGACGACGTGGTCATCGCGACTGACTACGACCGCGAGGGAGAACTCATCGGGAAGGAGGCCTACGAGCTCGTCCGCGAGGTGAACGAGGACGTGCCCGTCCAGCGCGTGCGATTCTCCTCCATCACGGACAACGAGGTCCGGTCGGCGTTCGCGGACCCCGACGACATCGACTTCGACCTGGCCGCCGCGGGCGAGGCCCGACAGGTCGTCGACCTGATGTGGGGCGCCGCGCTCACGCGGTTCCTCTCGCTGTCGGCGGGCCAGATGGGCGAGGACTTCATCTCGGTCGGTCGCGTGCAGTCGCCGACGCTGAAGCTCATCGTCGACAAGGAGCGCGAGATAGAGGCCTTCGACCCCGACGACTACTGGGAGCTGTTCGCGGACCTGGAGAAGGACGACACGACGTTCGAGGCGCAGTACTTCTACGAGGACCCCGAGGACGGCACGGAGGCCGAGCGCGTCTGGGACGAGGACGACGCCGAGGCGGCCTTCGACGTGCTCCGGCAGGCTGGCGAAGCGGTCGTCGAGTCCGTCTCCCGTCGCACGCGCACCGACGACCCGCCGGCGCCGTTCAACACCACGCAGTTCATCCGCGCCGCCGGGTCGCTGGGCTACTCGGCGGGCCGCGCGATGAGCATCGCGGAGGACCTCTACACCGCGGGCTACATCACGTATCCCCGCACCGACAACACCGTCTACCCCGACGACCTCGACGAGCGCGAACTCCTCGAAGCCTTCCAGCACACGGTGTTCGGCGACGACGCCGACTCGCTGCTGGAGGCCGACGACATCACGCCGACGAGCGGCGACGAGGAGACGACCGACCACCCGCCGATTCACCCGACCGCCGACTTCCCGGACCGGAACCAGCTGTCGGAGGACGAGTGGGAGGTGTACGAACTCGTCGTGCGGCGGTTCTTCGCGACGGTCGCGGAGCCCGCCGAGTGGGCGCACCTCCGGGTCGTCGCCGACGCCGGCGGCGAGTCCCTGAAGGCCAACGGGAAGCGTCTCGTCGAGCCCGGCTACCACGACGTCTACCCGTACTACGACAGCTCCGAGAACTACGTGCCCGCCGTCGAGGAGGGCGACGCGCTCGTCATCGCGGACGCTCGGCTGGACGCCAAGCAGACCCAGCCGCCCCGCCGGTACGGCCAGAGCCGACTTATCGAGACGATGGAGTCGATGGGCATCGGGACGAAGTCCACCCGCCACAACACCATCGAGAAGCTCTACGACCGCGGCTACATCGAGGGCGACCCGCCGCGGCCGACGACGCTCGCGGAGGCCGTCGTGGCGGCCGCCGAGGAGTACGCCGACCTCGTCGTCAGCGAGGAGATGACGAGCGAACTGGAGGCAGACATGACCGCCATCGCGGACGGCGAGAAGGACCTCGAGGACGTGACCGCGGAGTCCCGGGAGATGCTCGACCGCGTCTTCGACGAGCTCACGGCCTCCCGCGAGGAGCTCGGCGAGCACCTCCGGACGTCGCTGAAGGCGGACAAGACCCTGGGGCCGTGCCCCGAGTGCGGCGAGGACCTGCTCGTCCGGCAGTCCCGAACCGGCTCGTACTTCGTCGGCTGCGACGGCTACCCCGAGTGCCGGTTCACGCTCCCGCTGCCCTCCTCGGGCGAGCCGCTCGTCCTCGACGAGGTCTGCGAGGACCACGACCTCCACGAGGTGAAGATGCTCGCGGGCCGCAACACCTTCGTCCACGGCTGCCCGCTCTGCGCGGCCGAGGAGGCCGACGAATCCGAGGACCGCGTCATCGGGCCGTGTCCCGACTGCGGCGAGGAGCACGGCGGCGAACTCGCCATCAAGCAGCTCCAGTCCGGCAGTCGGCTCGTGGGCTGCAATCGCTACCCGGACTGCGAGTACTCGCTGCCGCTGCCCCGCCGCGGCGACATCGAGGTCACCGACACGTACTGCGACGAGCACGACCTCCCCGAACTCGTCGTCTACGACGGCGAGGACGACGACGACCCCTGGGAGCTCGGCTGCCCCATCTGCAACTACGAGGAGTACCAGGAGCGCCAGCGCCAGAAGGGGCTGGAAGTCCTCGACGGCGTCGGCCCGAAGACCGCCGAGAAGCTCGAGGACGCGGGCGTCGAGGACGTCGGCGACTTGGCGGACGCCGACCCCGAAGGCGTCGCCGACCAGGTCTCGGGCGTCAGCGCCGACAAGGTCCGGGACTGGCAGGCACAGGCGGACTGACCGCCTGACGGCCGTCCCCGAGCGCGCTCAGGCGCTAGCTGGCTGTTTTGTGTCCTCTTCCCGGTCGTCGAACAGCGTCTGGAACAGCTTCCGCTCGGCCGCCCGGAGGTGCTGGGTGAACGTCGACTGGGAGATGTCCATCATCGACGCGACGTCCTCGCCGCTGGCCGCCCGCGGCCACTCGAAGAACCCCGCGAAGTGTGCGGTCTCGGCGGCTTCCAGTTGCCTCGCCGTCAGCGCGTCCTCGAACGCCGACCGGACTTCGGTCTCCGAGTCGGCGTCCCGTTCGCGTTCGCGCTGGGCGACCAGGTCCAGCTCCGGGTGCGCGGACTGCACCGCGCCGACGACTGGCCGGACGCCGTTCGAACTGGACACCGCCGCGACGAGGCGGCCGCTTCCCCCGTCGACGGTCAGTCCGGTGACGGCGGCGCCGTACGTGCCGAGCGTCGACAGCATCGAGGCGCCGTCCGTGCGGAGCCGGTAGAGGCCGCAGTCGCCGTCAGCGCAGAGGAACTGCGCGTCGGTGAGGCCGTCGGCCTCGTCGGCGTGCTCGGTCACGGCCGCCCGCTCGCAGCCGGCGACGGAGACATACGCTGCGGTCCTCCCGCCGCCGCTGTCGCCGCCCACTCGCTCGAGGTCGACCGTGCAGTCGAGCGCGGCCGAGAGGTCGACCAGCGGGTCGTCGGCGCCCCCGACGCGGAACTCCAGTTCCGTCACGTCGTCCGTCGCGAGCGTCCGCCGGCTCTCGGCGGCGTTGATGGCGTCCGCGACCGTCGACCCGAGTTCGGCGAACAGCGTGCGGTCGATGGCGTCGAAGGCGTCGTCGGTCGCCGCGTCCACGAACAGCACGCCGTAGTCGGCGTCGTTGTAGGACAGCGGGACCGCCACGCTCGCCGCCCGGGACGGGTCGTCGGTCGGCACGCGCTCGGCGTCCACGAACGCCGCCTCGCCGGACTCGATGGCGTCGTCGACGACCCCCCGGTACGCGCTCCCGGCGCCGTCGGCGCTGCCCTCGACGTCCACCTCGACGCCGGCGCTCGCCCGCACGTCCACGCCGCCGTCCGCCAGCCGCGGTTCGCCGACCCACGCGTCGTCGAACAGCTCGGCGGCGGCGAACCGCTCGCAGACCACGCGCTCGATATCGCGCCGGGTGGCGGCGGCGACGAGCTCCCGATTGACGTCCCGGAGGACCTCGTTCGTCGTGTTCAGTCGCTCCAGGCGGTCGTGTTGCTGCTCGATGCGGAGTTCGCGCTCCTTCCGGTCGGTGACGTCCCGCTCGACGGCGACGTACCGCTCGACGTCGCCGTCCTCGTCCGTTATCGGCGCGATGGTGGCGTCGACCCAGCAGAGCGCTCCCGACTGCCGCCGGTTCACCATCTCGCCCTCCCAGACGTCGCCGGCGGTTATCCGCGCCCAGAGGTCCTCGTAGAAGGCGTCCTCGTGCTCGCCGGACTTCCAGAGCCGTGGGTTCTCGCCGACGACCTCGTCTGGCTCGTAGCCGATCACGCTCTCGACGGCCGGGTTGGCGTACTCGATTGTGCCGTCGGTGTCCGTGAGGAAGATGGCGTGACCGGCGTGCTCGATGGCTTTCCGGTAGCCCCGCAGTCGGTCCGTGATGCGTCGCTCCTCGACGACGTAGCTTGACAGGTAGTAGACGGTGAGCACGGCGAGCACGCTGACGACGAGACCGGGGAGTTCCTCGACGGGCGTCGTCGACCCGCGGGCCGACAGTATCTGCCGGGTCGCCATCAGCGCGAGCATGACCGTCAGGAAGCCGAACCGGCGGTCGTCGCTGCGCGAGAGCAACAGCAGCGAGTAGCCGACGCCGGCGACCCGGAGGACGATGGACGCCAGAATGACGGCGTTCACGGCGGCCCACCTCCCGCGGGTCCGGGCGGTCGAGTGGCGGTTCCGTTCATGCCCCGAACTCGTTCGCGTCGCGGTATATGTGTCCGATTCAGTTCCCAGATTCTGAGACGCGCCGACCCGCCGGCGCTCGGCGCCCTCCAGACCCCGGGTCAAACAGTATTGGGTGCCGGATTAAGCTCGGTTCCGAGTGGGAACGCCGGGGCAAACAGTATCGGTAGAACGCTCTCCACCGGGTGGGACGTACGTCTTCGTGTATGCACAGTGCACGTCAGACCGACGCCACCGAGCCGAACGGGTGGTGTCCATGAGCAGTTCCGGTGACGACCCGGTCCCGAGCGTCCCGGACGTGGGGCAGGCGGAGATGGACGCGATGGTGGACGCCGAGACCGCCGACGCCCGGGAGGAACTGGCGAAGACCGACCACGACACCGACCTCGGCGTGGCGATGGCCGAGGACGCCAAGGCGGTGTCCCGCGGAGAGCTGTCCGCGGACGAGTACTGGGAGCGCTACGACGAGGCCGCCGAAGCCGAGTTCGGGGCGGACTACCGGGAGACCCCGAATCCGGCCATCGACAGCCCCGACCAGACCATCTCGACGGAGACGGCCGAGGACCTCGGCTGCACGGTCGGGTCGATGGAGTCGGTCGCCTGCGGACTGAGCGGCGCGGACGGCCCGGAGGCCGCCGACGCGGTCGACGACCAGGCCGGCAGCGACGAGCGCTGGGGGATGGTCATCGACCTCCAGAAGTGCGTCGGCTGTGACTCCTGTACGGTCGCCTGCAAGGCGGAGAACCGGACGCCGCCGGGCGTCTCCTACAACGTCGTGATGGAGGAGGAACACGGCGAGTTCCCCGAGGTCACGCGCACGAACGTCCCGCGGCCCTGCATGCAGTGCGAGAACCCGCCCTGCGTGCAGGTGTGTCCGGTGTCGGCGACGTACAAGATGGACAACGGGGTGGTGAACGTCGACTACGACCGCTGCATCGGCTGCCGGTACTGCATGATCGCGTGCCCGTACGGGGCGCGGTACTTCGACTTCGGCGAGAACTACGACGACGAGGTTCAGGAGGCCGGCGAGGTGACCAGCCCCGAGTACGGCGTCGACCGCGGGGAGCGCGAGGACGGCGAGTCGCCCGTCGGGAACGTCCGGAAGTGCAGCTTCTGCACGCACCGCCTGGAGCGCGGCGAGGAGCCCGCCTGCGTCGAGACCTGCGTCGGGGACGCCCGCAACATGGGCGACCTGGACGCCGAGGACAGCGAGGTCGCCGAGATGGCGGAGTCCTCGCGGGCGTTCCAGCTGAAAGAGGACGAGGGCACCGACCCGAACGTCTACTACCTCAAGTGAGCCCATGGCGACAGAACACTCCACATTCGACTTCGACCCGGGGTTCGTCGACGACCGCCTGCGGGCGGTCTGGTACGTGTTCGTCGGCGCACTCCTGTTAGTCGGCGCCTGGGCCTCGTGGCTGCGTATCACGGGCGGGATGCAGTCCACGAACCTCACGAGCATCACGCCGTGGGGCGCGTGGGTGGCGTTCTACATCTACTTCGTCGGGCTGTCCGCGGGCGCGTTCCTCGTGAGCACGCTCGCGAACGTCTTCGAGGTCTCCGGGATGCACCGCGTCGACCGCGACGCCCTGTTCGCCGCCATCGTCAGCATGGTCGTCGCGCTGCTGTTCGTGTGGACTGACCTCGGCCGGATGGAGCGCATGTACCACCCGTTCCTCTGGCGGCAGGCGACGTCCGCGCTCTCCTGGGAGGTCCACGCCTACGTGGCGTACATCGGCGTGCTGGTGACCGAGCTGTACTTCTCGATGCGGTACGACCTCGCGCGGGTCGCCGAGAAGGGCAGCGGGCTCCGAGCGCGCCTCAGCGGCCTGCTCACCCTCGGTCGCCGCCAGACGACCGAGGCGTCGCGGGCGACCGACCTGACGTGGCTGAAGCGCGCGGGCGTCCTCGGCATCCCGCTGGCCATCTTCCTCGTGCACGGCGGGACGGGCGTGCTGTTCGCGGTGTCGAAGGCGCGGCCGTACTGGAACAGCGGCCTGTTCCCCCTCATCTTCGTCGTCTCCGCCGTGCTGTCCGGGACGGCGCTCGTCATCGTGCTGTACGTCCTCCGGACCCGGCTGTTCGACGACGAGCCGGTGGACCGCGACCTCCTGGACACGCTCGCGAAGCTGCTCGCGGCGTTCATCGTGACCGACGTGGCACTGACCGCCATCGAGGCGCTGATCGCCGTCGTCAGCTTCCACCCCCACGTGGTCGAGACCTGGCACATCATCGCGTTCGGCGAGATGTCGTGGTCGTTCTGGTGGGTGATGGTCGGGCTCGGCTGGGTGTTCCCGATGGTCGCGCTGACGAGCCGACGGTGGCGGCGCACGCCCTGGGCGATGGTGCTCGCGGGCCTGAGCGTCGTCGTCGGCATCGTCGCGGTCCGGTTCAACATCGTCGTCCCGCCGCAGATTCGGCCCGTGATGGAGGGGCTGCCCCACGGCGCGTACTTCCCGTCGCTCGTGGAGTGGGCGACGAGCGCGGGCATGATAGCGGTCGGACTGCTGTTGTACACGCTCGGCGCGGAACTGCTCCCGCTGACGCCACTCGAGGGAGGTGACCACTGATGTCGACTGACAGCGACCAGACGGACGACGGGGGTACAGACGCGACAGACGACGGCGACGCGACGCTCACGCGGCGGGACTTCGCGAAGGCGGTCGGTGCCGTCGGCGCCGTCGGCGCGGCCAGCAGCGCCACCGTCGACGTCGACCCGTCGGAGTTCTGGACCGACGACAGCGAACACTACGTCGGGAACGACATCGGCGAGTACGGCGCCAGCGACGTCGTGCACACGACCTGCGGGCAGTGCAACACCTTCTGCCCCATCAAGGTCCGGCTGGGCGACGACAGCGGCACCGGCGAGTACAGCTCGCTCGTACGCAAGCTCGCCGGGAACCCGTACTCGTTCCTGAACACGCAGCCGTTCTCGCAGGTCCCCTACGACAGCGACCCCGAGGCGGTCGCGATGGGCGACGTCGAGGGCAGCGGCGACGTCGACACCGACCGGTGGTCGCTGTCGGGCGGCCGCATCTGCCTGAAGGGGCAGGCGGGCATCCAGACCGCCTTCGACAGCTACCGCGTGCGGAAGCCGATGAAGCGCGTCGGCCCCCGCGGGTCCGGCGAGTGGCAGACCGTCTCCTGGGAGCAGGCCATCGAGGACATCGTCGAGGGCGACGACGACCTCGGCCACCCCGGCCTCCGCGACATCTACGGGTACGCGCCCAGAGAGCAGGTCTACGAGGACTGGCAGGCGGTCCAGGACGGCGACCTGTCGAAGGCCGACTTCGACGAGAAGTACGAGGACGTCCTCGTCGACACCGACCACCCCGACCTCGGGCCGAAGGCCAACCAGGTCGTCGACGTCGGTGGGTTCCGCCGGAACTTCATCCGGACCCGGCTCTGGCACCAGGGCCTCGGCTCCGTGAACAGCGTCCACCACGCGGGCACCTGTGGGTTCTCCAGCGTGCTCGGGAACGTGCGCTCGCACGACGCCCCGAAGAAGCGCCAGTACCCGGACATCGAGAACTGCGAGTACCTGCTGGTCTGGGGGACGAACCCGATGGTGGCGAACAAGGGGCCGACGTGGCTCGCGCCGAAGCTCACGAACGCCATCGAGGACGGGATGCGGATGGACGTCGTCGACCCCCGGCTGTCGAAGACCGCCGAGAAGGCCGACACCTGGGTCCCCGTCGAACCCGGCGCCGACGGCGCGCTCGCGCTCGGGATGGCGCGCTGGATCATCGAGCACGACCGCCACGACGTCGAGTACCTCCGGAACCCCTCGGAGTCGGCGGCCGACGCCGACGACGAGCCGACGTGGAGCGACGCCACGCACCTCGTGCTGGTCGGCGAGGAGTCCGCACCGAAGGCGCGGGCGGCCGACCTCGGGCTGGTCGGCGCGGACCACGACCTCGCAGACGACTTCGTCGCGGTCGACGCCGAGACGGGCGAACCCCGGCCGGCCAGCCAGGTCGACGCCGGCGTGCTCGACGTGTCGATGTCGGTCGACGGCGCGCGCGTCGAGAGCGCGTGGCGCCAGTACCGCGACCGCGTCTTCGAGCACGACATCGAGGCGTACGCGGAGATGGCCGGCGTCTCCGTCGACCGCATCGCGTCGGTCGCCGACGAGTTCACGAGCCACGGCAAGCGGGCCGCCATCATGGCCTACCGGGGCCCCGCGAAGCACACGAACGGCTTCTACAACACGCGCGCCATCGCGACGCTCCAGCACCTCATCGGGAACTACGACTGGAAGGGCGGCCAGATCACGCCGTACGCGGGCTTCGCGACGATGTCCGGCCGCTACGAGCTCGGGCAGGTCCCCGGCGGGAAGTCGCCGTGGGGGATTCCGCTGCTTCGGGGCGGCGTGAACTACGAGGACACGTCGCTGTTCGAGCGCGACGGCGGCTACCCAGCGAAGCGGCCGTGGTTCCCCGTCGCGCCGCCCCAGGCCACCCAGGAGCTGTACGGGAGCGCCGCCGACGAGTACCCGTACGGCGTGGAGGCGCTGTTCATCCGGCCGTACTCGAACAACCACGTGATGGCGATAGCGGGCGGCGACCAGATTCCGGACATCATCGGCGACCCCGACACCATCCCGCTGGTGGTCGCCTCCGACACCGTCATCGGGGAGACGAGCAAGTACGCCGACTACATCCTCCCGGAGCCGACGTACCTGGAGCGCTGGGAGAACTTCGGCACGTACCCGAACAAGCGGCTGGCCGACGAGAAGATCAGCCAGCCGGCCGTCAGCGTCGTGCCGGACGCGCGGCCGTTCGAGGACGTGCTCGTCGACCTCTGGAAGGAGATGGACTTCCCCGGCGTCGGCGAGGACGCCATCCTGGACGCCGACGGCGAGGGGTGGCCGCTCCACCGGGCCGAGGACTTCTACCTCAAACTCGCGGCGAACATCGCGTACGACCGCGACCCCGTCCCGGACGCGTCCGACGACGAACTCGCCGTCTTCCGGGAGAGCCACGAGAAGGGACTGGGCGACGACTTCGACGCCGACCGCTGGCGGCAGGCCGTCACCGACGAGGAGTGGCGGAAGGTCGTCACCGTCCTCAACCGCGGCGGCCGGTTCGAGGAGCCAGCCGAGAACTACGGCGAGGCGTTCGCCGAGCACGGCCACGACTACGACTACGCCGGCCGCCGCGACGACACGAACGCCTACGACGGCGAGAAGATGCGGTACAAGCTCGGGTCCCGCGTGGACTTCTACAGCGAGGTCGTCCCCCGCGGGAAGCACTCCTACACGGGCGAGCGCTTCGACCCGCTGCCGCGCGTGGACGACGTCGAACACTACAACGGCGAGGTGCAGGCGGCCGTCTCCAGCGAGTCGAACGGCGACGGCGAGCGCCCGTTCCGCCTCGTGAACTGGAAGCCGCGCACGCAGGGCATGCACCGCACCACGAACAGCCCGTGGCTCCGGGAGACGCGGCCGGAGAACCCGCTCTGGATGAACCCCGAGGACGCCGACGAGCGCGGCATCGAGAACGGGGACGCTATCACCATCGACGCCGGCCGCCGGACCGTCGAAGCGACGGCGATGGTGACGCGCGGCATCAGGCCGGGCGTGGTCGGCGCGATGTGGGGGTGGGGACGGGCCGGCGACGGCGCCAGCGAGCAGACCGTCGACGGCGACACTCGCGGCCCGGTCGGCCGGGACGGCCACACGCCCTACCAGTTCGACGAGCCGATGACCGACGACGCCGGCCTGGCGAAGGGCCGGGACGCGGGGTTCGCCATCAACCACGTCCAGCCGCTGGACGACGAACTCGCGGACACCGGACTGTCGGACCTCGTCGGCGGGAGCAACGCCCAGTACGACGCCTTCGTCGACGTCGAACCGAGGTGATTCCCGTGACCGAGACACCAATCGCCGGTGGCGACGACGCGGCCGCGGTCGCTCGCGCCCGCAGCCACGTGTACGGCCTGCTCGCGGCGACGTTCGACGGCGACGTGGAGACGATCGCCGCCGCCCTCGATGCCGGCACCTACGAGATGGTCGCGGCGGCGCTGCCCGGCGACGCCGGCGGGGAGGCGCTCGCGGCCTGTGACCACGACGCCGACGCGCTGTCGGTCGGCTACGACAATCTCTTCGTCGTTCCCGGCCCCCACTACGTGCCGCCGTTCGCGTCCGCACACGCCGACGACCCAAGCGAGTCCTTCGAGTCGGACTCGCCGTTCCACGACGAGGGGGCGGCGGGCGAACTGTTCGGCGACCCGGCCGCCGCGGCGGCCCGCGCCCACGACGCGGCGGGCTTCGACCCGGAGCGCGGCGACGGCATCCCCGACCACCTGGCGGCGTCCTTCGAGTTCATGCGCGCGCTCTGCGAGCGCGAGGCCGCCGTGCGGTCCCGCGAGGGCGGCGAGGACGAGTTGGCAGCGGTCCGCCGCGCGCAGGCGGAGGCGCTCTCGCGGCTGGGCTGGCTGGACGCGTTCCACGAGGCCGTCGCGGACGCCGACGCGGCGGAGGGCGTCTTCGCCGCGCTCGCCCGACTCGCGCGCACGTTCGCCGCGTGGGACGCCCGGGAAGGCGGCGAGGCGCCGGCCGGCGAGCAGTCCGCGGGCGCGTAGCGACCGACCAGCAACCACCACCACACCGACCACAGACCGATGTCATTGGACGCACCCACGGAGACGGACGCGGGACCGAGCGGAACCAGCGCCCGGCGACCCACCTCGGGGCGGACCGACGGGGAGTCGCCGGCCACCGAGCAGGCCGTCGTAGTCACCGGGGAGACCCGACGATCGTTCACGCGACGCGACCTCGACGCCCTCGACCACGTCACGCGCGAGTGCGCGGTCGAGTGCGACTCGGGGGACGTCACGAGCGGCGCGTGGCGCGGTGTCCCGCTCGCCGCGCTGCTGGAGCGGGCGGACGCCTCGGCTGACACGACCCACGTGGTGGTCACCGGCTCCGACGGGTACCGGATGACCGTCGCGGTTCGGGACGCCATGGGGGCCGTCCTGGCGCTCGAACGCGACGGCACTGCGCTGTCCGAGCGCGGCGGGGCGACCCCGCGGTTCGTCGGCCCGGACGTCCCGGGACCGCGGGCGGTGTCGGGCGTCGCCGAGGTGGCGGCCGTCTCCCTGGACCCGGGCGACGACCCGGAGGACCTCGAAGTCCTGTGGCCGGACGACGACGAGTCGACGGGTGAGTCGCCGTGACCGTGAGGGGCGTCGTGCTCGCGGGCGGTCACAGCCGCCGGTTCGGCGACGCGAACAAGGCCACCGCAGTGCTGGCGGGGACGCCGCTGGTCGCTCGCGCCGTCGACGCCGCCGCAGCAGCCACCGGGCGGCCGCCGCTGGTCGCCGTCCAGACCGACGCCCAGCGGGACGAACTCGCCGCCGCACTCGACGCGTCGGTGTCGTTCGTCCGCGACGCCCCGGGCTACGACGGCCCGCTGGCGGGACTCGTCGCCGCCGCCCGACGAGCTACCGCCGATTCGTTGGTCGCGGTCGCCTGCGACATGCCGTTCGCGTCGGCCGACGCCCTCGACTGGGTCGCCCGGCAGGCCGGGGACGCGGCCGCCGTCGTCCCGGTCGCCGGTGGCGCTGTCCAGCCGCTGCACGCTCGCTACGCGACGGCGCCGCTGGCGGCCGGCCCCGACACCGACGCCCGACTCGTCGCGCTGCTGGACGAACTGGACGCCGAGCGCGTCCCGGCCGCGGCGAGTCCGCCGTCGGTCCCGCTGGCCGCGTCGCTGACGAACGTGAACACGAGGCGGGACCTCGCTGCCGCCCGCGCCGCCCGACGGGCGCCGTAGCGACCGGGGCCGGGTCGCGGCGGGCGAAGCGGGTAAGTGCGCGCCTGCGCAACCTCCTCTCGTGCGGCTCGACGACTACATCGACGACCTGCAGCCGGACGGCGAGCAGCGGCGACGCCAGCAGCTCGCCGAGGAGAAGTCCTACGAGATTCTGGACTTCGTCGACGACGTCGAGCAGGGCGTTCAGGACGCGGTGCAGGGCGACAGCCTCGTGGGCGCGACGGCGCCGTCGGTGTTCGTCGGTCGGTCGTCGTACCCCGACGTGTCGGCGGGCATCCTGTCGCCGGTGGCGGGGGACGCCGACCCCGAGGAGTTCGCGACGAGCGGCGAGTGGTACCAGCAGGGCCTGAACATCGACAACGTCCTGCAGTACCGGACCGGCCTGCTGAACTCGCGGCGGGCCGCGAACGTGAACGTCCACGACGTCTGGGACGGCTTCGTCGGCACCCAGCGCGAGGTGGCGATGGCCGACCGGCCCGTGGACGTCGAAATCGGGCTCTCCGACACGCCCGAGTTCGACCGTGACGAGTACACGAACCCGGCGGCGAACGCGCCCTCGGGACCGAACGCGCGGGCCGAATCCGCCGCGCTCGGCGAGAACCCCCACGTGCCGCGGTACGTCGAGAAGACCCTGGAGGACGACGACTGGGGCGCCGAGGGCGCGATGACGTACCTCTACCGGCGGGGGCTGGACGTCTACGACGTCAATCGCGTGCTGTCGGTGGGCGCGCTCGGGCAGAGCGAGCACCGACGGCTCGTCCCGACGCGGTGGTCCATCACCGCAGTCGACGACACCATCGGCCAGTACCTCCGCGGGACCGTCCGGGACGCGCCGAGCGTCGACGAGGTCACCGTCCACGTCAACGAGTACATGGGGAACCGCTACTGGGTGGTGCTGGCGCCCGGACGCTGGGAGTACGAACTCGTCGAGATGAAGGCTCCCGGCAGCATCTGGAACCCCGACCCTGCCGGCGACATCTGGATGGGGAGCGCGAGCGAGGGCTACGAGGGCCGGACGGGGTATGTCGACGAGACGGCGGGCGCGTACTACGCCGCCCGCCTCGGCGTCCTCGAACACCTCTCCGACATCGGACGCCAGGCGAAGGCGCTCGTCCTCCGGGAGGTCAGCGACGACTACTGGGCGCCCGTCGGCGTCTGGCAGGTCAGGGAGAGCGTGCGGAACGCCTTCGACGGGACACCGGGCGAGGCGGAGACGTTCCACGGGGCAGTTGCGGAGATCAGCGAGCACCTCCCCGTCTCGCTGGGCGCGCTCCGGCGCAAGTCCGACATGGTCGCGGGCGTCCAGAGCGACCTCTCCGAGTTCGCGTAGCTTTTTGAACCGGCCAGTCGTCAGTCCGGCCATGTCCCTCCCCGCGTTCGTCGGCGGTATGCCCGGCGGCATGGAACTGTTCGTGATATTCGGCATCCTGCTCTCCCTGCTCATCCCGGTCGCCCTCGTGGCGCTCGCGCTCCAGTACCTCCGGAACGGCTCCGGCGACAGCGACCTCGAACGCCGCGTCGCCAACCTCGAAGGTCAGGTCGAGGCGCTCCGCGAGGAACTCCGCGAACGCGACTGAAGGGAGCCCTCGGAATGCTCGAACGGTGAACGGAGTGAGCCGTGAGAGCCGCGCGACCGGTAGCACCGGGCTTTTTCGAGCGGCGCCCCCAATCTCCGGTCATGGAGTCGGCCACACCGAGCAGCAGTCGGACGAGCGGTAGTCGGGCGCGCGCCGTCGGCGTCGCGGCCGTCCTCGCAGTCCTCGGCATCGTCGTCGGCATCGTCGTCAGCATCCCCGTGACGCTGGCGTACGGGGCCGTCACGAACACCCCTATCGGGGAGATCGGTGGCGTCGCCCTGCTGGGCATCTCTCTGGTGAGCCTCCAGGGCATCGCGTTCCCGCTGGTCGCGTGGGCGTACGTCCGGCGGCGCGGCGTCGGCTGGTCGTTCGTGCCGGCGTCGACGCCCTCGCTGAGCGCCGTGAAGTACATCGTCGGCGGCTACCTCGCGGCCTTCGGCGCCCTCGTCGCCGTCTCCGTGCTGCTGACGGCTCTCTCCGTCGAGCCCGCGCAGAACACCGCCGGCACCACCGCCCTGGAGAACCCCGGCATCATCCCCTACCTCGCCGTCCTCCAGTTCCTGCTCGTCGGGCCGGGCGAGGAGCTCCTCTTCCGGGGCATCATCCAGGGGTCGCTGCGCGAGCACTTCGACGCCTGGCCCGCCATCCTGCTCGCGTCGCTGATGTTCGCGCCCATCCACATCCTCGCGCTGTCTGGCGGCCCGACGGCCGTCGCGACGACCATCGGCATCCTCTTCGTGCCGAGCATCGTCTTCGGCTACCTCTACGAGAAGACGAACAACATCGTCGTGCCGGCGTTCACGCACGGCCTCTACAACGCCACGCTGTTCGGCATCACGTACCTCGGAACGCAAATCGAGCAGACGCCCGAGCTACTCGTCGTCTGAGGTCACGTCCGGTCAGGCGTCGTTCCCGACCCACTCGAAGTCTTCCTCGCCGCCGTCCGTCACGGCGGTCGACCCGTCGCCACCACGAGGGGGGCGCCGGGACACGCCGACGCCGCCCGCCTCGTCGCCGGCGTCGGCGGGCACGTCGAAGTCGTCGAGCATCGCCGCCAGCGCGGCGGTACGGTCCGCGAGCTCTTCCATCTGGTTGGCGACCTCGTCGGTCGCCTCGGTCTGCTCGGCGGCCGAGTCCGCGACGCTGTCGGCCTCCGCCGCGGTCTCCTCGCTGACCGACGCCACCTCGTCGACCATCCCCACCACGTCGGTGACAGACTGCGCGCCCTGGTCGGTCGCGTCCGAGATCTCCTGGACGGCGTGGTTGACGGTCGCCACCTCGTCGACGATGGCCTCGAAGTCCCGCAGGACGCCCTCCGTCTTCGTGATCTTGCGCTCGACCTCGGCGTCCACCTCGCCGATGGCCGTCGACGCGTCCTCCGCCTGCACTGTGACTGCGTCGACGACCTCCGAGATGTCAGCGGCCTGCTCGCGGGTCTCCTCGGCGAGGCTCTTGACCTCGTCGGCGACGACGGCGAAGCCGTCGCCCTCGGCGCCCGTGCGGGCGGCCTCGATGGAGGCGTTCAGCGCGAGCATGTTCGTCTCCTCCGCGATGTCCTCGATGATGGTCGTGATGCCGTCGATGCGCTCGACCTCCTCGGCCAGCGACTCCACGGTCTCGGCGACGGACTGGCTCTGCTCGCGGAGCGTCCGCAGTTCGGCGATGGTCTCCTCGACCTCGCCGCGGCCCTCCTCGCCGCGGTCGGCGGCCGCCTGCGCGGTCCCCGCCACGTCGTCGGCGCTCGCCGCGATCTCCTCGACGGTCGCCGAGACGGTATCCATCTCCGCCGCGATGTCGTTCAACTGAATCGTCTGCTCGTTCGCGCCGTCCGCGATTTCGCCGACGCTCGCCGAGACCTCGGCGCTGTGGTCCGCGACCTCGTCGACGCGCTCGTCGGTCGCCTGGGAGACGTCCAGGACCGCGTCCGAGAACGCCTGGATGTCCGCGATGGTGTCGGCCAGCGTCTCCAGGAGGTCGTTGAAGTCCTCGACGGCGGCCCGGTGGTCGTCGGCGACGTCGAGGCTCTCGGGGTCGACGGTCGCCGTGAGGTCGCCGCGCTGGGCCGCCTCGGTCGCCGCCGAGAGCGCGTCGACGAGGCGTTCGAGTTGGTCGGACTGCTGCCGGAGCTCGGCCTGCTGTTGTTCCAGCTGGTCGGTCTTCTCCTCCAGCGCCTCCGTGTGGGCCTCCAGGCTGTCGGCCATCGACGTCATGCTCTCCCCGAACTGCCCCGGGAGCGGCTCGTCGAGCGCCGGGTCGGCGAAGTCCTGGCGGGCGAGCGCGTCCGCCTGCCGCGACGCCGTCCCGAGGTTCGACTGCATCCCCCGGAAGGACGACACGAGGCTCGCGATCTCGTCGTCGCGCTCCGAGGCGGGGATGTCGGCGCGCTCGAACTCGCCGGCCGCGATGTCGTCGGCGGCCGCCTCCAGGTCCACTAGCGGTGTCACGAAGTCGCGTTCGGCGATCAGGTAGGTGTTGAAGAACGCGACCAGCGACAGCGCGAGCGTCGCGCCGACGCCCGCGACCTGCCAGACGCCCGTGGTGAAGACCGCGAGCGCGGCCATCGCGACCGCCGCCAGGAACTGGAGGCCGACGGCGGTCAGCATCTTGCGTTCGACGCTGCCGTCGGCGCCGACCGCTCCCATGGACGACCACAGGAAGTCCTCGTACGTGCTCCGGAGACTCATAGTTCGGTCTCTCGCCCGTCGAACAAAATGGTTCCCCTGGCGTCCCAGCGTCTGGGAATAGCCGCCGGCTCACCTCACCTGGCCGCCGTCACTCCGTCTCGATGGGACCGACGCCGATGGCCTCCCGGACTTCGGTCTCGAACTCGACGCGCTTCTCGAAGTACGGACAGTCCACGTCCTCGAGCACTGCCGAGAGCTCCCGCGGGCCGTCCGGCGTCCGGACGACGGTGTCACCCTCCTTTCGGTCGACTTCGCTCTTCTGGATGCCCCACGTCAGTCGGGAGGCTACCCGTGCAATCGGGGCGCCCTCGACGGGCTCGCCGTCGCCGAGTTCGACGGCGGGTGCATCCTCCTCCTCGTCGTTGTCGTCGCTCATACCGCCGGCTTCGGGAGGCCCCCGATTCAAGCTTTCGAACCGGGTCGCGTCTGACGTAGTGTTTTTATCCTGCAACCACAAGGCCACCTCATGACGAGCCTCGGGGAGGCGTACGACAGCCGCGGCGGGGAGGCGAGCACCCGCCGGGTCTACCTCGGCACCGGGTTGTTCGCCGCTGGCGCGCTGCTCGTGGTCGGGGGCATCCTCGCGGGGGCGACCAGGCTTCTGGTCTCGAACGGCTTCGGCATCTACGAGAGCCGGGAGATCGCCGGCATCCTCGCCGGCCTCGGCTTCCCGGCGGTGTTCGTCGGCATCTTCACCGTGTTGCCCGCGAACCGCCTGCAGCGTGCTGCCGCCGCGGTTGGCGCGGGCCTCACGGTCCTGGGCGTGATGCTGTTCCGGGTCGCGTACCCGATGCAGTGGTACGCGCCGAACTCCGGCGTCCCGTCGACGACGACGCTCGCGTTCATCGTCGTGTACGCGGCCGGCATCATCACGACGTTCTGGTGCCTGTTCACGGCGGTCGCGACGTTCAAGACCCGGAACGACCCCGGCGGCACGGTCACGATGACCGTCGAGAAGAACGGCGAGACCCACACCGTCGAGGTGCCGACGACGGACCTCGAGAGCGCACGCGAGAAGCTGACCCAGGAGGGCTTCGGCGGCGTCGGCGTCTTCGGCGGCGTCGAGGACCCCGAACAGGAGACCCGCGCGAACGCCTCCGAGCCGCCGGTCGAGACGACCACCACGACGACCCAGACCACCTCGTCGTCGAACCCCACCCCCTCGCCGGGGCCGGCCGCCTCGGCGTCCCTCTCGGACGGCGGCGCGGCGAGCCAGGACATCTCGTCGCCCCTCGACGACGCCGACGCCCGGGGTGGTCCCGGGCCGGACGAGTACTGCGGGAACTGCACGCACTTCGACTACGTCGACACGGACGACGGCATGCAGCCGTACTGCGGCCTCTACGACGAGGAGATGGACGACATGGAGGCCTGCGAGTGGTGGGAGCGCAACAACTAGGGCAGCCGCTCTTCGACGTCTCGCCAGTGGCCCCCGCGGTAGAACTGCTGGCTGCAGTCCGTACAGACCCAGACGGCGTCAGCGTCCGCGGAGACGTACTCGGCCCGCTGTTCTCCGGCCCCGAGCTCTCGTAATTCGCCGTTGCAGGCGCCGCAGCGCTCGCCAGCCGATAGCGAGAGGGCGACGCCCGCAGCAGCGAGCTCCCGCAGCTGGTCGTCGACGTCCTTCGACTCGACGAGCACGCTCTCGGGCACCCGGGCGGCGAGCTGTCGGTCGCGCGTGAGTAGCGTGCGGTCCTCTCGGACTGCGAGCGCGAGCACGTCCTCGTCGGCCTCGACACCACGGTCAAGGCAGTAGGCGGTGTCGTGGCCGCACATCCGGCAGACGCGCGCGAGGCTGCCGAGCATCGCGTCCGCCAGCAGCCTCACGAGTCGAGGAACTCGCGGACGCCCTCCGCGTCGCGCGTGTTCAGGACGTCGGCGGCCTCGGCCCAGCCGCGCCGGGCGGTGTGGACGCCGTACTCGACGTTCGCGAATTCGGCGGTGGTGTGGGCGTCGGTGTTCACGACGACGGTCGCGCCCGCCTCGACGGCGGCCTGGACCGCGCTCCCCCAGAGGTCGAGCCGGTGGGGGTTCGCGTTCACTTCGAGCGCGGTGCCGGCGTCGGCGGCGGCGGCGGCGAGCTCACGGGGGTCGAACTCCATCGCGGGGCGCTGATTGATGAGCCGGCCCGAGGGGTGGCCGAGCACGTCGACGTGGGGGTGTTCGACGGCGCGCACGAGGCGGTCGGTCTGGTCGCCACCGTCGTCGCCGAGGCCGCTGTGGGGGCTGGCGACGACCAGGTCGAGGTCCGCGAGCACGTCGTCGCTCACGCGCCCGACGTTCCCGTCCGCGTCGACGTTCGCCTCCACGCCGTGGAAGACCGCGACGTCGGTGTCCTCGCGCACCTGCTCGATAGTCTCGGCCTGCTCGCGGAGGTCGGCGTCGGAGAGCCCCGTCTCCGAGACGATGCCGGGGCCCTCGGCGTGGTCGGAGATGCAGAGGTACTCGTGGCCGAACTCGGCTGCGCCCGCCACGAGGTCCGCGACCGAGAGCGCGCCGTCCGACCACTGCGTGTGCGTGTGGAGGTCGCCGTTCACTTCAGAGACGTCCAGCAAGTCCGGGAGGTCGCCGTTCGCGGCAGCGTCCAGTTCGCCGCGGTTCTCGCGGAGTTCCGGCGGAATCCACGGGAGGTCGACGGCGTCGTACACGTCCTCCTCGGTCTCGCTCGCGAGCAGGTCGCCCGCTCTCTGGCTCTGGTCCGCGTCCCCGACCTCGGAGACGTCGAAGACGCCGTACTCGTTGACCTTCAGCCCCTGACCGATGGCGTCGTCGCGCAGTTCGACGTTGTGGGCCTTGCTCCCCGTGAAGTACTGGAGGGCTGCGCCGAACTCCTCGTCGACGACGACCCGGAGGTCGACGCGCTTCCCGTCGATACGCACGCTGGTCTTCGTCTCCCCCAGGTCGTGGACCTCGTCGACGCGCTCCCAGGCGGCGAGCGCCTCGCCGACCGCCGCGCCGTCGCTGCTCGCCGCGAGCACGTCCACGTCCCCGATGGTCGGCTTCCACCGCCGCAGCGACCCGGCGACGTCGACGCGCTCGACTTCCTCGACGCCGGCGAGGAACTCCAGGACGTCGTCGGCCGCCGGCCGGGCGTCCCCGAGCAGTTCGCGCTCCTGGGCCTGCCGCGCGAACGAGATGCCGCCCAGGATGTTCTCCTCGGTGGTCGCGCCGAACCCCGAGACCTCCCGAATTTCGCCCGCCTGGGCCGCGTCCTCCAGGTCGTCCAGCGTCCGGACGCCGAGCGCGTCGTAGAGGCTCCCGACGGTCTTCGGGCCGACGCCCTCGACGGCCGTCAGCTCAGCCATGTTCACGGGGAGTTCCTTGCGCTCGGCCTCCAACTCCTCGATGGAGCCGGTCTCCACGTACTCCACGATCTTGGCGGCGATGGCGTCCCCGACGCCGTCGATTTCCGCGACCGCGTCCTCGCCGTCGGCCGCCAGGCTCTCGACGGCCACCGAGTGCTCGCGGACGTTCTCCGCCGCTCTGCGGTACGTGTTCGGCTTGTACTCGACGTCCTGGGCCTCCAGGAGGTCGGCGTACTCCTCCAGCCGGGCCGCCACCTCGGCGTTCCGGCTCACCGCCCGACCCCCCTGGTGTCGTCCTTCCCGAGCGCGTCCTGCAGGAAGGAGAACCAGCGCTTCTGGTCCGCGCGCTCCTGGGCCTCCTCCTCGGCTTCGATGTTCGTCGGCCCCAGGTTCTCCAGCGCGTGCAGCGCCCGGTCCAGCCCGATGACGACCTCGGCCTCCCGCTCGCCCGCCTCGCGGCTGATGTCGCCGTCCTCGATGCGTTCGCGGCGCTCCTTGCGCTCCCGCCGCAGCAGCCGCTTTGCCTGCTTCACTTCGCTCTGGAGGTCCTCGGGCACCCGGTCGTGGCGCTTCACCTCGAAGACGAACGACGCCAACTCCAGTGTCTCGCCCTGCACGTCGACCTCGTCCGGAATCGACGCCCCCACCGTCGCCGACTCCCGGTCGACGCGCTCCAGGAGCTGCTTCCGCTCGAACTCGCGCATGGGTGTCGGTAGGAGTGCGACTCAAATAGGTGCGGGGGTGGCTGGTCGGGCTGCCGCCGGTGAGCGATGAGCCGATTCCTCGAAGCTCCCGGTGGTCGCGAGCCGCTTCCCCTTGCAGTCGCATCCCGCTTGCCGGAAAGCCGGTCGCGGGTGGGACTGAACGGGGCGAGGCTGTGGGCGGAGACGGACGAATACGCACCGCAGCCGAGAGACGGGAGGCGAGGAGCGCAGCGAGCCCTCGAACCCACAGCCTGGGCGGTTTCGAGGGCACGGACTCGGCGGTAGCTCCAGAGGGAGAACCGCAAGCGGCCCCTAGCTCGCCGACCCAAAGCCCTAACCCGAGTCCACACTAATCCTCCGGCGATGGCGACGTGTGACAGGTGTGGCAAGCAGGAAGCGATGCCATACCAGTGTCGGCTCTGTGGCGGCACCTACTGCTCGGACCACCGGCTCCCGGAGAACCACGAGTGTCCGGGGCTGGACAGCTGGGGGGACCCGGACGGGGTCTTCGACAGCGGGTTCGACGATAGCGTCGACAACCGCGGGGGCGGCGGTCGCTCCGGCGGCATCGCCGACGCGATTCCCGTCGACACCGGGCCGGGCGGCGTGCTCGCGTACTTCCGCGGGAACCTCACGTTCTTCTTCCTCGCGGTGATGTGGGCGACGTTCGTCGTGCAGTACGCGGTCGCGCCGCTGCTCGGCGTGCCCGCGGGCTCCCCGACGTGGTACAACATCTTCACCCTGAACACCGCGCACCCGGAGTACGTCTGGACGTGGCTGGTGTCGGTGTTCTCCCACGGGGGGTTCACGCACATCGTGTTCAACAGCATCGTGCTGTACTTCTTCGGGCCGGTCGTCGAGGACCGCATCGGCTCGCGGAAGTTCGCCGCGCTGTTCCTCGCGGCTGGCGTGGCCGCAGGCCTGGCGCAGGTCGGCGCGACCCTCGCGATGCACCCGGGGGTGCTCGGCATACCCCTGGGGGTCACCGTCGATTCGTCGGCGGTACTCGGCGCGAGCGGCGCGATTGCGGCGCTGCTGGGCGTGCTCACGGTGCTGAACCCGAACCTGCGCATCTACCTCTACTTCATCATCCCGATGCCGCTGTGGCTCGCGACGGCGCTGTTCGCGGCGTACTCTATCCTGGCGTCGACGGGCGGCGGCATCGGCTTCGGCGGGGTCGCGCAGTTCGCGCACCTCGCCGGTCTCGGCATCGGGCTGGCGTACGGCGTGAAGCTCAAGCGCGACGGGAAGCGCGCGCCCAAGCAACTCCAGTTCGGCGGCGGAGGCCCGGGCGGTCCCGGCGGCGGGATGGGCGGCATGGGCGGCCCCGGTCGGCGTCGCTGAGATGGACGTCGTCCGCCCCGAGTTCCTGCCGGCTGCTGGATTGAGCCGCGAGGCGATGGAGGCCCTCCAGCGCGACATCGCGAGCGCGGCAGACTTCACCGACAGCAACGGCCTCGACGCGGCGAGCGTCGCGCTCTCGGGGGCGCCGACCGAGCGCGAGGACGCCTCGGCGTCCGACGGCACCGAACAGACGACCCTCGACGGCGACGCGAACGGCCCGGTGGTCGTCGGCGTCGACCAGGCGTTCCGCGACGACGAATCCGTGAGCGCCGCCGTCGCGATACGAGACGGTGCGATTGTCGAGCGCGCCGCGGGCCGCGCGCCGCTGGACATCCCCTACATCCCGGGCATGTTGTCATTCCGGGAGGGCAGCGCAATCGTGGACGCGCTGGAATCGCTGGCCGTCGACCCGGACCTGCTCGTCCTCGACGGCAGCGGGCGCATCCACTTCCGGCAGGCGGGGCTGGCGACCCACGTCGGTGTCGTCTTCGACACCCCCGCAATCGGCGTCGCGAAGAATCTGCTCTGCGGGAGGCCCGCCTCGTCCCTCGACGACCCGCTGCCGGCGGGCGCACGCGTCGCCATCGAGGCCGACGACTCGATGGACGCCCCCGACGGCACAATCGTCGGGTACGCCTTCCAGTCCCGGCAGTACCCGGACCCCGAGACACGGCACGTCAATCCGCTGTACGTCAGCCCCGGTCACCGCGTGAGCGCCGAGTCCGCCGTCGACTTCGTCGAGGCGACCTGCACGGGCTACAAGCTCCCCGCACCCACGCGGCTCGCCGACCGGTACGCCGACGACCTGAAGTAGCGAACTGGTGACGGGCGGGAGGAAGTGGACCGTCACACCCGCGCCACGACTCAAGCGTTAATTACCGGGGACGCGACACCACGACCATGCAGAAGGTCGCACTCGTGACTGGGTGTTCCTCGGGCGTCGGTGCCGCGACCGCTCGCGCGCTCCGCCGCGAGGAGTGGACGGTCGTCGCGACGGCCAGGGACACGGACGACCTCGCAGCGCTCGCCGACGAGGCTGGCTGCGAGACGGCCGAACTGGACGTGACGAAGCCCGCCCAGTGCAGAAACGTGGTCGACGACGTCGTCGACGAACACGGCCGGCTGGACTGTCTCGTGAACAACGCGGGCTACGCCCAACTCGGGCCCCTGGAGGACGTGCCGCCGCGCGTGCTCCACCGGCAGTTCGACGTGAACGTCTACGGCCCGCATCGCCTGATTCGCGCCGCCCTCCCCCACATGCGCGAGCGCGAGGACGGCACCATCGTGAACGTCTCCAGCGTCTCGGGACGCGTCGCGACGCCCGGGATGGGCGCGTACAACGGCTCGAAGTTCGCCTTAGAGGGGATGAGCGACGCGCTCCGGAACGAGGTCGCGGAGTACGGCATCGACGTGGCACTCGTCGAACCCGGTCCCGTCGACACCGGGTTCCAGGACCGCGCGGAGTCCTCGACAGACAACCTCGACCCGAGCGGCGCCTACGAACGCGTCTACTCGTGGTTCGAGGACGCGAGCGCGGTCAACGGCCTCGGCGCGGTCCAGCCCGACGAGGTCGCAGAAGTCGTCGTCGAGGCGGCCGTCAGCCCCGACCCCGCGGCGCGCTACCCGGTCGCGCAGGCCGGCCGCGTCGGCGTGCTCGCGCGCTTCCTCCCCGACGGCGTGCTGGACTTCGGCTACCGCGCGATGCTGAAGTGGCTGACGTAGCGACGCGCTGATTCCGGCGGAGCTACTCCAGACAGGCCGCGACGACGCGCAGCGGCCGCTCGCCCCTGACCTCCTCGGCGAGCAGCGGGACGCGCTTGACGTCGTGGCCGCGGAAGAGGTCCTGGGCCGCCGCGAGCGCCTGTTGCTGGACGTCCCAGCGGCGCGCGCAGAACTCGCAGTCCTCGTGGTTGGGCGCGACGAAGGCGTCCGTCGGGACGTCCGTGACGTCCGCCAGCGGCTCCATCACGCGGTTCACGACCACGGTGTTCACGGGGACGCCGTACTCGTCGAGGCGCGCGACGAGCCGGTTCGACTCCGCGACCGAGAGCTCTTCGGGCACGAGCACGACCCGGAAGTCGGTGCGCTGGGGGTCGGTGAGCACGGCGCGGAGACGCTCGACGCGCTCCTTGACGGCGTCGAGGTCGCCCATCGCTTGCTCCGCGTCGGCCTCGTCGTCGCCGCCACCGAACATCCCGGTGAGGCCGTCGAGCATCCCGCCCATGCGGTCGCGGAACTGCATCAGCTTCCCCACCATCGAGTCCATCACCTCGGGGAGTTCGAGCAGCCGGAGCGTGTGGCCGGTCGGCGCGGTGTCGACGACGACGCGGTCGAAGCGCTCGTCGTCGAGGTACTCCAGGAGCAGTTGCATCGCGGCGGCCTCGTCGGCGCCCGGCATCATCGCCGCGCTCCCGTCCTCGCCCGCTGCGCCCGTGCCCGCGCCGCCAGCAGCCCCGGGACCGCCATCGTTGCCGCCCATCCCCGGCATTCCGCCGCCGAGCAGGGTCTCCAGTCCGCCCGAGAGTCCGCCGTCCTGCCCGAACATGCCGGCCTGGTCGAGCGCGTCGTCGGGGTCGATCTCGACCGCCCACAGCGGCACGTCCTCGCGGATGCGGTGGGGTCGGCTCGGAATCTCGGCTTCGAGGGTGTCAGACAGCGAGTGCGCGGGGTCGGTGGAGACGACGAGCGTGTTCGTGCCGTCCCTCGCGGACGCGAGTGCGGTCGCCGCCGCCATCGTCGTCTTCCCGACGCCGCCCTTCCCGCCGTACAGCACGTACTCCGCGGTGTCCGTCTCGATGCCCGGGTCGAGGGAGTCGACGGCCTCGACCTCGATATCGTCCATACCCCCTGCTCGGGCACCCACGGGGGTCAATCCGTTGGTTGTCGGCTGTCAGGCGAAGTAGTCGGCGAGCCGGTCGGCGGCCTCCTGGGCGCGCGGCGTGACGAGCGCGAATCGCAGCCAGTCCGTTCGCGACTCGCCGAACCCGGCGCCCGGCATCCCCGCGACGCCGGCCTCGTCGATGAGTTCGTAGACGTTGTCCAGCGTTCCCGGGAAGTCGGGGAACCGCGCCATGACGTAGAACGATCCCTCGGGCGTCGTGTACTCGGCACCGGCCGCGTCGAGGGCGTCCGTGAACGCGGCGATGCGCTCGCGGAGCATCTCTCGCGTCTCCTCGTAGTAGTCGGGGTCCGTGTTCCGGAGCGCGTGCAGGACGGCGGCCTGGGACGGACGGCTGCCCGCCACGCTCGTGAGCATGTGGCGGGCTTTCATCGGCTCCGTGTGGCGCTCGTCGGCGATGCTGTAGCCCACGCGGAACCCCGTGATGGCGAGGGACTTCGAGAACGAGTTCGTGACGATGCGGTGCGGCGAGTCGAACTCCAGGGCGCTCGTGAACTCCCCGGAGAAGTCGAAGTGGTCGTACACCTCGTCGCTGACGAGGATGGCGTCGTTGTCCTCGGCGATAGCGACCAGTTCGGCCATCGTCTCCTCGGGGTAGACCGCGCCGGTGGGGTTGTTCGGCGTGTTCACGATGATGCAGGCGGTGTCCTGGCTGGCGACCTCGCGGACGTCCGCGGGGTCGACGTGGCCCTCGTCGTCTGCGGCGACGAAGCGCTGGGTACCACCGAGCATCGTCGTCTTCCCCGGGTAGTAGGGGTAGACCGGGTCGGTCATGATCACCTCGTCGCCGGCGCCGCGCTCCAGCGCGCGCCCCATCGCGAGGTAGTTCGCGCCGCCGCCGCCGTTCGTCACGACGACCTGACTCACGTCCACGCCCCGTCGGGCCGCAATCTCCTCGCGGAGTTCGCGCAGTCCCTCGCTGGGCGGGTACTGGAAGTCGTCGCCGCCCGTGTCGGCGTAGGCGTGCAGTCCCTCGCTGACGGCCGGCGGCGACCCCCAGTCGGGGTTCCCCGAGACCATGTCGACGACGTCGCGGTCCGCGTCGGCCGCGTACTTCATCACGCGGAAGAACAGCGGCTCCTCGTACTCCATACCGGGGTTCCGTGGCGTCGGCACCTGTGTCTTTCGCCCGGCAAACGTCGCCGGGAGGCTGGCGTTGACCCCGCTGGGCGCCGTCCCTGTGAACATGTCGCACAGCGAACTCGCCCGGGAGTACTACGACGCCGTCGACGACGACCGCATCGAAGACCTGCTCGCGCTGTTCGCCGACGACGTGACCTACGAGCGCCCCGGCCAGGGCAGCATCGAAGGCAAGGACGACCTCGCGACGTTCTACCGCGAGGAGCGCGCCCTGGAGGGCGAACACGAGGTCCACGACGTGCTCGTCGACGGCGACCGCATCGCCGTCCGCGGCACGTTCTCGGGTGACCAGAGCGGCGAGTCCGTCGAGTTCGGGTTCGCCGACTTCCACTTCGTCGAGGACGGCGTCATCGCCGAGCGCCACACGTACACCGACCGCGACACCGTCTGAGCGACCAGGCGCCCAGCCCGGCCCCCGTCCCCCTACCTTCTTGCTGCTTCCCGCGGAAGCACCGGGTATGCGCGAGTACGCCGCCGACCCGCCGGTCGAGGAGACGGTTGGGGACGCGCTCCGAGACGCCGGCCACATGGTCGCCACCGCCGAATCGTGTACGGGCGGCCTCATCGGTTCGCTGCTCACCGACGTCCCGGGGTCTTCCGAGTACTTCGACCGGAGCTACGTCACGTACGCCTACGACGCGAAACTCGACCACGGCGTCACCCGCGAGGCGCTCGACGACCACGGCGCCGTCAGCGAACCCGTCGCCCGCCAGATGGCACAGGGGGCCCGCGACCAGGCCGGGACGACGTGGGGGGTCGCCACCACCGGCGTCGCCGGGCCGGGTGGCGGCAGCGAGGAGACGCCCGTGGGAACCGTCTTTATCGGCATCGCGTACGCCGGCGACTGGGGGAGCGGGGAGTCCTACGCGACCGTCGAGCACCGCGAGTTCGACGGCGACCGACTGGCGGTCAAGGAGCAGATCGCCCGGACCGCCCTGCAACTACTCGAGGGTGAACACGAAAGCGTCACGTAACTACCGTGCATCGAACCGGGTGATGAACAAAGGCGACCACGTCCTCAACGGCATCCTGCTCGCCGTGGGTCTCGGCTACGTCCTCCACCCGGAGGGCGACCTCCAGACGTTCGAGACCATCGCGGCGACGCTCGTGCCGGTCGTCCTCGGCACGCTGTTCCCCGACGTCGACACCGACTTCGGAAAACACCGCAAGACCCTCCACAACCTCCCCGTCGTCGCCGTCCTCTACGCGTTCCCGTTCTACTTCGGGAACCTCCAGTGGGTGTGGGTCGGCGTCCTCAGCCACTACGTCCTCGACGTCGTCGGCAGCAGGCGCGGCATCGCGCTGTTCTACCCCCTGTGGGACGAGGAGTACGGGCTGCCCGTCGGCGTCACCACGTCCTCGAAGTGGGCGACGGTGGTCACTGTCATAATCACCGTCCTGGAGCTCGCGGCGGTCGCGGCGGTGCTCTACCTCGCGCCGCAGGTCATCCCGATGGACGCTGTCGACACCTTCCTCTGACGGCCGTCACCGGCGCCGTTCAGTACACCGCGAACTCGTCGAAGCGCCCGTCGTAGGCGATGTGTCGGGGGTGTGTCGGCTCCATCCCGGAGAGCAGCAGGCGGTCGACTTTCTCCCAGGTGTTCTCGTAGACGAGGTGGAGTTTCTCCGCGAGTCGCTGCCGGCGGTGCCGGGTCCCGGTCCGGTGTTCGACGGTCCGACCCGCGCCCGACTGGAGGGCGTCGACGAGGTCGGACTTCGTTTCGATGGCGGTGTCGAAGGCCGTCCAGACCTCGCCGACGGTCCCCGGGAGGTGGGCGTACGACGACGCGAACTCGGGGAGGTCGTGGACGTCGGCGAGGCGACGGGCGCGCCGGTTGTCGTGCGGGAGGTGTTTCGGATTGTACGTCTCCACGCCGTCCAGGCGGTCGCGGTACGCCTCGACGTCTGCGGCCGTCAAGCTCACCGTCAAAAACCCCGGGTGGGGAGCCAGTACGGCGGCGTCCTGGCGGTCGAGTTCCGTGAGCGCGCCGTCCAGGGTGACGAAGTCCGGGACGGGCGATTCGAGGCCGACCGCCAGGACGTGCTTGCGGTCGCGGTAGGAGCCGGTGAAGAGCTCGCGGCCCGGCACCACGAGGAGGTCGTCGTCGCTGTGGGCCCTCGCCCGCTCGCGGATATCGGGCAGGCGCGTGAAGTGCGGGGCGTAGACGAGTACGTCCACGCCGGCGGCCTTCGCCTGGCGCACGACGTCGTCGTCCAGCACCTTCACGTGGAGGTCGACCCGAGTCGTCGGCACACTCTCGGGTTCGCAGGGGGACAGTTAGCCGTTTTCGGTCTCGGACAACGCCTCGCCCGGTGTCCAGCGTTCGCGCGGGCTTATGGGCGTGGCGGCCGAAGTCGGGGTATGAGCTTCGAGTTGCTCTCCGAGGACGTCGTCCCCGAGCACGCCAGGGACGTGAAACGCGACGCCCGCGACTTCGCGGTCGAACACATCGCGCCGAACGCCGAGGAGTACTACCGAACCGGGGACTACCCCCACGACATCCTGGAGGCGGGGATGGACGCCGGTCTGGTCGCCCAGGACATCAGCGAGGAGTACGGCGGCCGCGGCCTCGACCTGACCCAGATTCTCGCCATCGCCGAGGAGTTCTTCCGCGCGGACGCCGGCATCGCGCTCACCCTCCAGCTCGCGAGCTTCGGCGCCGAACTGATGCAGGAGTACGGTAGCGAGGAGCAGAAAGAGCGCTTCCTGCGCCCGGTCGCCGAGAACGACCAGCTCACGGGCCTCGCCGTCTCCGAACCGGACGTCGGCTCCGACCTCGCGGGCATGGAGACCACGGCGGAGAAGGACGGCGACGAGTACGTCCTCAACGGCGAGAAGTACTGGATCGGGAACGGCGTCGAGGCCGACTGGGTCACCGTCTACGCGAAGACCGGGGACACCGGCGACCGCTACATGAACTACTCGCTGTTCGCCGTCCCCACCGACACCGACGGCTACGAGGCCGAACACATCCCGGAGAAGATGGGGATGCGCGCATCGAAGCAGGCCCACGTCGTCTTCGACGACTGCCGCATCCCGGAGGCGAACCTCATCGGGAGCGAGGGAGCCGGCTTCATGATGCTCGCGGACTTCTTCAACCACGGTCGCGTCGTCGTCTCCGGCCACGGTCTCGGACTGGCCGCCGCCGCCTTCGAGGAGGCCTGGGAGTTCACGCACGGCCGCGAGGAGTTCGGCCGCAACATCTCCGACTTCCAGGCCGTCCAGCACGGCCTCGCGGACATGCGCCTGGAGTTCGAGGCGGCGCGCGCGCTCGCCTACCGGGCCGCCGAGAAGGTCGAGGCCTACGAGCAGCCGGGCCTCTGGGCGGCGATGGCGAAGACGAAGGCGACCGAGGTCGCCACCGCGAACGCCGAACAGGGGATGCAGTTCCACGGCGGTCGCTCCATCCTCACCGACCGCCGCATCGCCCGCGTCTACCGCGACGTCCGCATCCCGGTCATCTACGAGGGCGCCAACGAGATTCAGCGCAACCTCATCTACCGGCAGAGCGGCGAAGAGTAAGGGTAGCGGCGCCGAAATCGCCGATTTCGGGGAATGGTGGGGCAGTCTCGTCCGGCGGCGCACGCCCGAGTGCAGTCGCTGCGAACCGGCGAAACCGATTTGCTGGTGCCATTCGGTCCCTCGACTGTGAATCCGTACGTGTTGCTCGCGGCGGCGATTCTCTCCGAACTGGTGGGTACGACTGCGCTCAAACTCTCGGAGGGGTTCACGCGTCCCGTTCCCAGCCTGGGAGTCGTCGTCGGGTACGGCGTGGCGTTCTACCTGGTGGGCCTCGTGCTCGAAGACCTCCCGGTCGGCGTGGTCTACGGGACGTGGGCGGCGATGGGCGTCGTGGGTGTGGCCGCCATCGGCGTCGCGGTCTTCGACGAGCCCGTCGACCCCGTCGGACTCGCCGGCCTCGGGCTCATCGTGGCCGGGGTCTACTGCGTGAACGTTCTCTCGGGAATGGCCGCGCACTGAGCGCTGTCGGGAGTCCCGGATGGGGGTTTGCGGGCTTCTCGGGCCCGCGAACCGGGCCGGTAGCCGGCCGTTAACGACCAACAGTGTTCGTTATCGCGGGCGAGATTCCGTCTGACGGACGACCGACATTCGACAGACGTGCGGGGTTCAGTTCCCTAGGCGACGACACAAAGTTTATGGTCGCGGTGTGGTTACCTGGGGGTATGCACGGGTGGGAGTGCGCAATCGTCGGCTGTGGGTCGACGTTCGGCCGCGTCGAGGCGCTGCTGGCTCACCAGGTGACCGACCACGACACCCACGAGTGCGAGGTCTGCGACGAGACGGTCCCCGAGGGCTACTTCGCCATCAAGCACGGCCTCGAAGAGCACACGCGCGCCGAGTACGTCCGCTTCTACGACGGCGACGCTGCCGCCATCCGCGAGCGCGAAGACGTGCTGGAAGCCGTCGGCGACACCCTCGACACCGCGGTGCTCGAAGACCTGCTCAGCGACGAGCGCGCCGACGCTCTCGACACCTCCGAACCCACTCCCGTCACCACCAGCTGATTCTCGGCTGCCGCGTCCGGAAGCCGTTTTGCCGGTCGCCCGCACTCCCAACCACGATGCGACTCGCACGACTCCAGACAGCCGACGGCCTCGTCGCGGGCGAGTACCGCGACGGCGCCGTCGTCGCGGACGGAACCGAGTACGTCGTCGGTGAGGACGGCCGACTCGCGGCGCCCTGTGACCCGTCGGCGCTGTACTGCGTCGGCCGCAACTACGCCGCGACGCTCGACCAGATGGACTACGAGCGTCCCGAGGAGCCCGACTTCTTCATCAAACCGCCGACGTCGGTGGTCGGCCACGGCGCAGACATCCCCTACCCGTCGTTCACGGACGAACTGACCTACGCCGGAGAGCTCGCTGCCGTCGTCGACGAGCGCTGCCACGACGTCGACGAGGCCGACGTCCCGGACGTCCTCCGGGGATTCACCGTGATGAACGACCTGGACGCGCTCGACCAGCAGGGCCGCACGGCGCGGAAGGCGTTCGACAACTCGGGGCCGCTCGGCCCCTGGATAGAGACCGACGTCGACCCCCGCGGCATCGACATGCACACCGACGTCGCCGGCGAGCGCCGTCAGGAGGCGAACACGGAACTGATGCTGTTCGACCCATACGAGGTCGTCTCGTTCCTCTCCGAGCGCTTCACGTTCCGGCCCGGGGACGTGATTGCCTTCGGCAGCCCCGCGAACCCGGGGCTCGTCGAACCCGGTGACACCGTCGAAATCACGTACGAGGGGGTCGGCACGCTGCGGAACACCATCGCCGAACGCGAGAACTAAGCCGCAGTCCGGGCCGCTGCTCTAACCGTTTTGCGTTACTGGCGCTCTTCGGAGTCCAGCACGCGAATCTGGTCGCCGCGCACGGTGACCGGAATCGGGACCGTCGCTTCGTACAGTTCGACGGTGACCTGGTCCTTGCCCTCGTCGATGCGCTGGACCTGCGCCTTCTCGCCCTTGAACGGGCCGGCGATGAGTTCGACGATGTCGTTCTCCGCGATGCCCTCGACGTCCGGCTTGGGGGAGAGGAAGTGCTCGACCTCCGTGATGGAGGACTTCCCGGGGACGAGGCTGCGGGCGTGGGGAATCTCCTCCATGACGCGCTCGATGGCGGCCGTGTCCTCGGCTTCGACCATCACGTAGCTCGTGAGCGCGTCCGGCGCGAGCACCGCGTGGATGGTGTCCTCCTCGCGGTTCGCGATCATGCTCGCGACGGTCTGCTCCTGGCTCGCGGTGGTCTTGACGGCGAACACACCCATCTCAGATCACCGAGATGACGCCGCTCATGAGGAGGAAGATGATGAATCCGATGAGGCCGATAAGCAGGATGCCTGCGCCGGCAATCTTCGCAATCTGGGAGAACTCCTCCCAGGACGGCGTGCTCGCCAGGCGGAGCACCCTGGTGTACGCGGAAAGCTCTAGGGGAACGTCCATACGGGAGTCCACACGACGCTGGCTTTTCTATCTATTGATGCTGACCGCCACCGACCCAGGCATACGCGCGGCCTCGCCGCGCGTTTCACTGCGCGAGCGAAGCGAGCGCAGGACGTTTTTAGCGTAGCTTCTTGCGAGAGGGGTCGCCTGTGGCGACCCCTCGAAGTAAAAAGGTACGTCTACTCGACGTAGTCGATGTCTTCGATTTCGCTGCCGGTCTGGGGTTCCGGCTCGGGCTCGGGCTCCGGCTCGGGGGTGTCGTTGCGGCCGTAGATCTGCGGGGAGTCGACGCCGGTGACGACGACCATGGTGCGCATCTCTTCCTCGATGTTCTCGTCGACGCTGGTGCCCCAGATGATGCGGGCGTCGGGGTCGATGCGGTCGTAGAGCTGTTCGACGACGCCTTCGGCCTCCTCGATGCTCATGTCGGGGCCGCCGGTGACGTTGATGAGCGCGGAGTTCGCGGAGGAGATGTCGACGTCGAGCAGCGGAGAACGGAGCGCGGACTGGACGGAGTCCGCGGCTTTGGCGTCGGAGTCGGCTTCGCCGAGGCCGATCATGGCGACGCCGCCCTTCTCCATGACGGTGCGAACGTCGGCGAAGTCGAGGTTGACGAGGCCGGGCTTCGTGATGAGTTCCGTGATGCCCTTCACGGAGCGCATCAGCACTTCGTCGGAGACCTTGAACGCCTCGCGGACGGGGAGCTTGCCGACCGAGTCCAGCAGGCGGTCGTTCGGCACGACGATGACGGTGTCGGCGACGTCGCGGAGGCGCTCGAGACCGGCTTCCGCGTTCGTGCGTCGGACCTCGCCTTCGGCGGTGAACGGCGTGGTGACGATGGCGATGGTGAGCGCGCCCTGTTCGCGGGCGGCCTTCGCGACGACGGGCGCGGAGCCCGTGCCGGTGCCGCCGCCGAGCCCGGCGGTGACGAACACCATGTCCGAGCCGGAGATGGCGTCGCGAATCTCGTCCTGGGATTCGATGGCGGCCTCCTCGCCGACCTGCGGGAGCGAGCCGGCGCCACGGCCCTTGGTCTTCTGCTGACCCATCAGAATCTTCGTGCCCGCGTCGATGTCGACGAGGTGCTGGACGTCGGTGTTTGCCGCGACCAGGTCGGCGCCGTGGATGCCCTCCTCGGCCATGCGGTTGACCGTGTTGGAGCCGGCGCCGCCGCACCCGACCACCGTGATGTTCGTCTGGAGCTCCTGGAGGACGTCCTCGAGCTCGTCGTCGGTCATGGTGCCGGTGGGCATCGCCCCGCCCCCGCCGCCCGCGACGTCGCCCGCGTCCGCAGCCGAGTCCTCGGACTCCTCGGCCTCGTCTATGGCGTCCTCTACGATCGAGTCCATTGTTGCCTAACGGGTAGCGTGTGAGGCTTAATTACCTTTCCCCTCCGCGTCGGACGGGCGTCGCACGCGCTCTCGCGCCCGCTCGCGGAGGGCGACCGGAACCGTCATCGACTCCTCCCGAGCCACCTCCGCGGGGGAGACGGTAGTCCCGTCGTACTCGACCGGGTGGCCGTCCGCGAGCGTCCCGTAGGCTGGGCCTTCCGGGACGCCGAGGTCGGCTGCGGCCTCCGGGTCGAAGGTCTCCCGAACGGCGGTCAGTTCCGCCTGCTCCCGGGTGACGTCGTCGTAGTCGGTCGCGAGCAGGTCGGCGAGGTCGTCGACGAGCGCGTCGTAGTCGTTGCCGGTCGCGAACGCCGCGGGGCCAGCGAGCCGATTCCCGTTCTCCTCGGTGAGCACCGCCACCGCTCGCTGCTCGGCCGCCGCCACTGTCGCCCCGGGGTCGACGGCGTGAGCGGCGTCCAGCAGGTCGCCCGGCAGGTCGACGACGAGGTAGTCGCCCTCGTGGGACGCCGCGGGCGCGCCGAACCGCAGGCCGTCGTCGACGCGACCGACGCGGTCCTCCAGGGAGGCGACGAGGTCGAGGGGGACGCCGTCCGTCTCCCGGACCCACGTCTCCGAGACGACTTCGTAGCCGAGGTCGGCGACCACCGCCTCGACGGCGGGTTGCTCGCCGTCGACGACGGCGTACTCGGCACCGCTCTCGGCGAACATCGACTCGACGACCTCCGGGTGTTCGCGGGGGTCGCCGAGGTCGTCGAGACACCAGTCGGCGGCCACGTGGCCGACCGGCCAGTCGGACTCCGCGAGGATGCGCGTGGGGCGAGGCGCGTAGTGCCCGCCGCCGAACGCGACGAGCGCTCTGTCGCCGCGGGCTTCGACGTCCCGGAGGTCGAGGACGGCTCTTGCGACGGCTCTCGCTCCCTCGGGGTCGCGCCACTCCGCCTCGTCGCTGCCGAGTTCCACGAACATCGAGGGCGCACCGACGCTCGTCGGGCCGTGGTGGGTGCACTCCATCGCCACGTCGTACTCGTCGGGGGCGTACTCCCGGAGCGAGTCGAGGACGGCGTGGTGGGCGTTCGGGCACGCCGGTGCAAGCGAGCGGTCGTCGCCGCCGAACTCGGCGCGGCCGAAGTTCCCGGTGTAGTGCGCCGACAGCAGCGGCCCCGTCCCGCCGCTGTGCCGGGAGACGAATACCACGAGGTCGGGGTCGTCGAACGCCTCGGCGGCGTCGTCGGCGTGGATGTGGAGGTCCTCAATTTCCCGCAACTCGAAGCCGTCCGCGCGGTAGGCGTCTCCGGCGACCTGCTCGAAGTCACCGAGGTCGCGGAGGTAGTCGCCGATGTGCTCCGAAGCCTCGTCCGCGCGGCTCACGACGATACCAATCACGCCACCGGGTAGACGGTCGGGGGTAAAACGCCTGCCGTTAGTCGTCCGCTTCGGGCTCCGGACGACCGGAGCCGTAGGCAGACTGGACGTTCCGGTTCGTGCGCTGGAGCAGGGCGACGAGTGAGTCCCGGCGCAGCCAGAACAGGACTGCCGCCAGCACGAGGTAGACCACGGTGTAGGTGTGGAGGACGAGGATGCCGAGTTCCGTCTCGACGGCTGCGTCGGCGACGGTCCGGATGATGGCGAACTCGAGGACGACCTGACTCACGAACAGCACGAGCAGCGCCGTCGCCTCCCGCAGGCTGATGTTAAAGTTCGTGAGGATGGCGATGGCGAACGCGCTCTGGGCGGCCGTGATCCAGATCTCGGCGGTCTGCTTCTCGTCGAACGGCAGCGAGCCGACCTCGCCGAGGCCGAGGCTGTAGACGACCGCGAGCGTCCCGATGAGCAGCGTCCACTGGTTCAGCTTCGAGGAGATGAGTGCGTTGAACCCCGCCGTCGAGCGCGCCTTGTTCACGAGGTAGGCGACGACGATGAGTTCGGGGCTCTCGGAGGCCAGCGGCGCGATCCACTGGATCATGAAGAACGGGGGGATGCCGGCGTTCTCTCCGAGCGCTTCGAGCCCGCTGGCGAACGGGTGGACGGCAGTGAAGATCATCGCGCCGGAGTACGCGAACAGCGCGATCACGGCCGCGACCCGGAACAGTCGCTTCAGGCCCTGGAGGTACTTCGGAACGCCGATCTGTCCCTCGGGCTTCTCCACGTCGCCCTGGATGACGATGCTGATGTAGGCGACGTACAGTCCGGCGAGCACGAGCGTGTCGAGGATGCCGATGCCGCCGTTCAGGGGGACGAAAAACGCGAACAGCGTGGCCGCCAGCAGGAACGCGATCTCCGTGCTGATGTTGCGGTCGAGCTGGACGACGTTCGCCAGGAACCCCGGCCGCTGCTCGACGGCCTTGTCCGCCGTGCTGCGCGCCTGGTAGAGCGTGAACATGGCGATGCCGGACCAGCCGAGCCCGATGAGGATGCGGTTCGCACCCGTCATGTTCGCGACCGCGAGGTTGCCCGCCTCGACGCCCCGCGGGGTGCCGGCGTTCACACCGGCGGTCCAGGCGTACAGCGCGTCGATGGCGTACTCAGGGGCGACCGCCAGCACCGCGAGCACGGCGATGGCGAACGACCGGGGGACGTCCTTCTCGGCGGTCTCGGCGCCCCACGCAAGGAGGAACGATGCGCCGAGCACGGCGACGCCGCTGACCGCGACAGTCGCTAGCTCGGAGAGCGCGAGTGCCTCTGGGCCGCCCGCGAACTCGACACCGACCCACGGGGCGGTGCAGGCGAACGCCGCGACGAGCGCCGCGAGCGGGTGTTTCACTCGCTCTCTCAACATATCGCACTAGTCCGCCAACGAAACCCTAACCCTTGTGGTTGGACGTGGTCCGGCGGTCGCTGCGGGCACCCGGGTCAGGGCAGCAGGAAGTAGAGAAAGCCGATGTAGCCGCCGATGAGGCCGACTCCCTCGACGCGCGTGATGCTGTCGCCGAACGCCATCAGGCCGAGCGCGACGACCGTGAACGCCAGCATGACGGGGAGCTCGAAGGTGATGGTGCCGGGCTGGACGGTGATGGGGACGAGGATGGCGACGAAGCCGATGACGGCGAGGACGTTGTAGATGTTCGACCCGACGACGTTCCCGATGGAGAAGTCCGCTTCGTCCCGGAGCGCGCTCACGACGGACGTGGCGAATTCGGGAACGGAGGTCCCGAAGGCGATGATGGTGAGCCCGATGAAGAGGTCGCTGAACCCCCAGGCCGAGAGCACGCCGCGGCCGCCGAGGATGAGGCTGCGGGAGCCAGCCAGCAGCAGGAGGATGGCGCCGGCGAGCACGGCGTAGTCGCGGGCGCTCGCCGCCGTGTCGTTGGCGTCCATCTCGACGTCCTCGGGGAGTTTCACGTCGCCGCTCTGCCGGGACTGGTAGTAGAGGTAGCCCGTGAACGCGGCGAGCATCGCGAGCAGGACGACCCCGTCGACGGCCGCGAGTTCGCCGTCCAGCGACAGCGCGACGAGCGCGACGGCGGCGGCGAGCATGAACGGTCCGTGCTGGTAGAGCAGCGCCTTGTCGACGTCCATCGGGCGGAGGACGGCGGCGGTGCCGAGCACGAGCCCGATGTTGGCGATGTTCGACCCGACGATGTTCCCGAGGGCGATGCTGTCGTCGGCAGTGATGCCGCCGACGGTGCTGACGAACAGTTCGGGGGCGGTGGTGGCGAACGCGACGATCGTGACGCCGACAGTGGCGGCGCGGACGCCGTGCGAGAGCGCGAGCGCGGAGGCGGCAGAGACCAGGAACTCCGCCCCGACGTACAGCAGGAGGATGCCGGCGACGAGGATCGCCCCGTCGACGAGCAACGATTCGGCCATACCGTCGGGAGTCGGTCAGCGAGTGAAAAGCAGTTCGGTGTGGGCATCAGTTATGAGCGCGCAGCCACGACGCCCCGTATGGACGTCTACGGTCTGGTCGGCAATCCGGTCGAGCACTCGCTGTCGCCGCCGATGCACGAGGCCGCCTACGAGGAACTCGGGCTGGACGCGAGGTATGTCACGTTCGAGCCCGAGCCGGCGGACCTCGAAGCCGCCATCGAGGGGGCGCGGGCCCTCGGCGTGGCGGGGCTGAACGTCACCGTTCCGTTCAAGGAGGCGGTGCGGGAGCTGGTAGCGGTCGACGACCTGGCAGCGCGCGTCGGCGCTGTGAACACCGTCGACTTCTCCGGCGACGAGCCGACCGGCCACAACACGGACGTCGAGGGCGTGCGGCGGGCGTTCTCCCACCACGACGTGCCGCTAGCGGGCGAGACGGCAGTCGTGGTCGGCGCTGGTGGCGCGGGGCGGGCGGCGGCGTTCGCGCTCCGCGACGCCGACGCGACGGTCCACGTCGCCAACCGGACTGTCGAGAAGGCCGAGGCGCTGGCGGCGGACGTCGGCGCGACGGCTCACGGGCTGGACGACCTGCCGGCACTCCTTCCCGACGCCGACGTGCTCGTGAACGCGACCACGGTGGGGATGGAGAGCGACGAGTCGCCCGTGCCGGCAGGCGCGCTGCACGCGGGTCTCGCGGTGTTAGACGCGGTCTATGCGCCACTGGAGACGCGCCTACTGCGGGACGCGGCGGCCGCGGGCGCGACGACTGTCGACGGCGCGTGGATGCTGTTGTTCCAGGGTGTCGCGGCGTTCGAGCGGTGGACGGGGCGAGACGCGCCGGTGGACGCGATGGACGCCGCGATCCGGGCACGACTTTAAGTAGGGGAACGATATATACGCTCACGATGGGACTGCTCTCGAAACTCAAGTCGATGCTCGGGCTCGAAGAGTCGGAGCGCGCGCCGGGCAGCGGCGTCGACGTCACCGTCGAGCGAGAGCCCGGTGACGACACCGCCGAGGACGACGGCGACGAGTCACCGGGCGAGGAACCGGCCGCCGCCGGTAGCGACGCTGCGGCGTCGACGGAGTCGCTCGTGGACGACGAGGGGACCGACGACCCCGACCGCGCCGCCGAACCCGCCGAGGCCGCTGGCCCGGACGGCGACGAGGACGCCGAGTACGTCGCGACCGACGCGGACGTCGGCACCGACGCCGACGCGGAGTCCGATGCCGAAGCCGCGCCAGAATCCGAGTCCGACACCGAGCCGGACGCCGAACCGGAACCGGACGACCTCACGGACATCAAGGGCGTCGGCCCCGCGTACGCCGACCGACTGAACGACGCCGGCGTCACGACGTTCGCGGCGCTCGCAGACGCCGACCCCGACGACCTCGGCGCGGAGACCGACCTCTCCCCGAAGCGAGTGGGTCGCTGGATCGACCGCGCGAACGACCGGTAGCGATGCCGGCGACGGATGCGTGAGGCGGCGGTCGCGACCGACCGCGCGGCGTTCCGGGCGGCGGTAGCGGACGCCACGACGGCCGCCCGCGGCGTCGTCGAGGCGCGGCTTCCTGTCGACGACCCGTTCGACGCCTACCGCCGGGCGCGCGGCGACGACCCGGCGTTCCACTTCGAGACGACGGGCGGCAGCGACGGCTGGGGCTACTTCGGTGTCACCCCCGAGTCGATGCTGCGCGTCGACGCGGGCGAAGACGGTGCGCTCGACGCGCTACAGGCCGACGTCGAGGGACCGCTCGTCCGCGCGGGCTGCGAGGTCCCCCACCCCGGTGGACTGTTCGGCTGGCTGTCCTACGACGTCGCCCGCGAACTCGAAGCCCTCCCAGACACGACGACGGACGACCGCGGACTGCCGCGCCTCCAGTTCGGCGTCTATCCAGTCGTCGCGGCGTGGCGGGAGCCCTTCGAGGCCGGCGACGACCTCCGACTCGTCGCCGGGGTGCCACTCCGGGGCGGCGCCGACCCCGATTCGGTGTTCGAGGTCGGTAGCGAGCGCGTACTCGCGCTCGCCGACCGCATCCAGACCGGCGACCCCGGCGTGGGTCCCGCGCCCGCGGACGAACCGGCGCCCTTCGAGAGCGCGACTGGCCGCGACGCCTTCGAGGACCGCGTCCGCCACATCCAGTCGGCGATCCGGGACGGCGAGACGTTCCAGGCGAACGTCAGCCACCGTCTCGTCGCGCCGGCGAGCGTCCACCCGGTGCGGGCGTTCGCCGCGCTCCGGGAGACCAACCCCGCGCCGTACTCGGGGCTCGTGGAATTCCCGGGCGTCGACCTCGTGTCCGCCAGTCCGGAGTTGCTGCTCGAACGCCGCGGCCGCGACCTCGTCACCGAACCGATAGCGGGGACGCGACCGCGCGGCGACACTCCAGATACTGACGAGGCGCTCGAAGCCGAACTGCTCGGCGACGAGAAGGAACGCGCCGAGCACGCGATGCTCGTCGACCTCGAACGCAACGACCTCGGGAAGGTCAGCGAGTACGGCAGCGTCGATGTCGCCGACTACCGGCGCGTCGACCGCTACAGCGAGGTGATGCACCTCGTCAGCGAGGTTCAGGGCAGCCTCCGGGAGTCCTGCACGCTCGCCGACGCTGTATCCGCGGTGTTCCCCGGTGGAACTATCACGGGGGCTCCCAAGCCTCGCACCATGGCGCTCGTCGACGACGCCGAAGCCGCCCGCCGCGGCCCCTACACGGGGAGCCTCGCCGCCGTCGGCTTCGACGGCGACGCCACGCTGAACATCGTCATCCGGACGCTCGTCCGGCACGCCGACGAGTACCACCTCCGGGTGGGTGCCGGCGTCGTTCACGACTCCGACCCCGGCAGCGAGTACGTCGAGACGCTCGACAAGGCCCGCGCGCTCGTGGAAGCTATCGACGACGCGCTCGCCGACGACGGCGACGACCTCGCGGTCGGCACAGAGGTGGAGTCGTGAGGGTGCTCGTCGTCGACAACTACGACTCGTTCGCGTACAACCTCGTGCAGTACGTCGGCGCGCTCGCCGACGACGTGGTCGTCCGCCGGAACGACGCCATCGACGCGGGCGGCATCCGTGACCTCGGCCCGGACGCCGTCGTGGTCTCGCCCGGTCCCGGCACTCCCGACGACGCGGGCGTCTCGGTTCCCGTGTTCCGCGACCTCGAACTCCCGACGCTCGGCGTCTGTCTCGGCCACCAGGCGCTCTGTGCCGCCAACGGCGCCACCGTCGAGCACGCGCCGCGCGTCGTCCACGGCAAACCCTCGGCGGTCACCCACGACGACCGCGGTGTCTTCGCGGGGCTCCCCGAGCGCTTCGAGACCGGCCGCTACCACTCGCTGTCGGTGCCCGAGGCCTCGCTGCCCGACAGCCTCGAACCCACGGCGTGGACCGAGGACGGCGTCCTCATGGCCGTTCGGCACCGCGACCGCCCCCACGTCGGCGTCCAGTTCCACCCCGAGAGCATCCTCACGCCCTCGGGCAACCAACTCGTCTCAAACTTCCTCGATACATGCGCTACCACGTAGACGGCGACCTCGTCGACGCCGAGGACGCCACCGTCAGTGTCCGCGACCGCGGGTTCCAGTACGGCGACGCCGCCTTCGAGACGCTGCGCGCGTACGGCGGCCAGACGTTCGCCTGGGCCGCCCACCACCGCCGCCTCGAAGCGACCTGTGACGCACTCGGCATCGACCACGACTTCGACGCCCGAGAACTGCGGGGCCGCGTCCACGAGACCCTCGCCGCCAACGACCTCACAGACGCCTACGTCCGCCTCTCTATCACGCGCGGCGTCCAGCACGGTCGCCTCGCCCCGCGCGACGACGCCGACCCCACGGTCGTCGTCGTGGTCGACCCCCTCCCCCGCGGCGGCGTCGACGGCGAACGTGTCTGGAACGCCCCCGCCGACGTCCAGACCACGACTGTCAAACCCACGCCGGACGCCACCATCCCGAGCACCGCCAAGACCCACAACTACCTGTCCGGGATTCTCGGCCGCATGGACGTCGGCGACGCCGACGAAGCCCTCTTCGTCGACGACGACGGCCACGTCACCGAGGGCGCCACCAGCAACCTCTTCTTCGTCGCCGACGGCACCCTCCACACCCCGAGCGCCGACCTCGACGTCCTCCCCGGCGTCACCCGCTGGGCCGTCACCGAACTCGCCGACGACCTCGGCATCCCCGTCGAGGCGGGGCACTACGACCTCGGCGACCTCTACGCCGCCGACGAAGCCTTCCTCACCAACACCACCTGGGAAGTCCGCCCCATCGCCCGCGTGGACGACACCAGCTACAGCACGTGCAAGGTCGGCGCCGCTCTCGCCCGCGAATACGCCGACGAAGTCGAACGCCGGCACTACTAAGCGAGTACCTTTTGCTGCGGTCGCTCGCTTCGCTCGCTCCCTGGCAAAAGCTACGCTAAAAGCACTCCTCGCTCCTGTGCGCCTTCGGCGCGTAGTCGCTCGTCGGCCCGAGCGCTCACTCCGTTCACGCTCGGTGAACCGCTCCCCTCGGCCTCTTCGAGGCGCTCGGCTCGCGGATGCTGGTCCAGTCGGTTTGCCGAGACCGCTCACGGGCCGCTTCGCTCCCCGCTCGCGCGTTCGACGGTTCTCGCTTCGCCCCGAACCGCCCGGCTGTCGCTTTCGGTGCGTTCAAGCGCCGCGAGTCGGTAGCGAGCGGCGATGGGAGACGACGAGGACGACGGCGAGGGAGAGCGCATCGCGGCCGTCGACGAGGTGCCGGCCGACGACAGCTTCCTGTTCACGGTGCGGGAGGTGGACGGCGGCGACGAGCGGGAGGCCATTCTGGTCGAACTCTCGGACGGGACCATCGCTGGCTGGCTGAACTACTGCATGCACTGGACGGACGTCACGCTCGACTCCGGGAACGGCGCGCTGCGGGACGGTGAACTCCTCTGCCGCAAACACGCCGCGACGTTCGAGCCCGACTCCGGGGTCTGCACGCACGGCCCCTGCGAGGGCGCGGAACTCGACCCCGTTCAGGTCGAGACGCGGGACGGCGCGGTCTACCTCACCGACCCCGACTACGCGTTCGTCCGGCAGGGCGCCGAGACCGACCCCGCCGACCTCTCCACGTCGCCCGGCTCCCGGGTCGGCTTCTAGGGCGACTCCACGACGAACGCCGGCTCCTCGATACCCTCGCTCTTGCACTCCGGACACCGCGACGGGACGTTCACGGGGTCGTCGAACGCGTCGAACCCGCAGTCCCGGCAGGTCGGCGGCCGCACCAGCAACTCTTCGTCGGTGCCGTTCAAGCTCTCCGAGATGTGCCGGACGTGCGTCAGCGCGGTGCCGCGGGCGACCCCGAACTCCTCGGCGATGCCGCTCGGGGTGCGCGGTTTCTCGCGGAGGGCGTCCAGGATGCGCTCCCGGGTCGTCTGGTCGTCCATATCGTCTCGTGTGTTTTCGGATGAAAAAGGACTTACCCAAAGACGTGGACTTCCACGGTATGAAAGCCGTCGTGCTCGCCGGCGGATACGCCACCCGCCTCTGGCCGATTACGAAACACCGGCCGAAGATGTTCCTCCCAGTCGGTGACACCACCGTCATCGACCGCATCTTCGAGGACCTCGAGTCCGACGACCGCATCGACGAGGTCTTCGTCTCCACGAACGAGCGCTTCGCGGACGAGTTTCGCGACCACCTCGCTGAGTCCCCGTTCGAGAAACCCACCCTGTCGGTGGAGGACACCACCGGCGAGGACGAGAAGTTCGGCGTCATGGGCGCGCTCGCCCAGCTCGTCGAGCGCGAGGGCGTCGACGACGACCTCGTCGTCATCGCCGGCGACAACCTCATCTCCTTCGACGTCTCCGAGTTCGTCGACTTCTTCGCGGAGAAGAACTCGCCCACCATCGCCGCCTACGACGTCGGCAGCTACGAGCGCGCGAAGTCCTACGGGCTCGTCGAACTCGACGGCGACGAGGTGATCGACTTCCAGGAGAAGCCCGCCGACCCCAACAGCACGCTCGTCTCCATCGCGTGCTACGCCTACCCCCGCGAGGTCGTCCACGAGATCGACACCTACCTCGCCGAGGACGGCAACCCCGACGAGCCCGGCTGGTTCGTGCAGTGGCTCCAGGGCCGCCAGCCCGTCTACGCCTACACCTTCGAGGGCGCCTGGTTCGACATCGGCACCCCCGAGTCCTACCTCGACGCCGTCGCGTGGACGCTCGGCGACGGCAGCATCGTCGCCGACGACGCCACCGTGGAGAACTCCACCATCGGCGAGAACGTCCACGTCCTTCCGGGCGCCGAGATCGTGAACTCGAACGTCGAGAACTCCGTCATCTTCCCGGACGCGACGCTCCGGGACTGCGACATCCGGGACTCCATCATCGACGAGGACACCGTCCTCGAGTCCATCGACTTCTCGGGCGCGCTCGTCGGCGCCCACACCACCATCGAGAACGGCGGGTAGCGCTACTCGCCGAGGCGCGCGTCCGTGATTTCGACGTGGCCGCGGTCGCCCTCCCAGACCGTCTCGAACTCCAGTTCGATGGGGCGGTCCATGTGCGGGCCGTCGGTCACGAGCGTCTCGAACTCGCCGCCCTCGCCGAGAATGTGCACGCCGTACTCGTCGTTGAGGCTCTCCAGTTCGTCGAGCGCGCCGCGGTCGAGCGTGCGGCCGAGCCAGGACTCGTCGAGGCCGTAGGCCGCGACCTGGACGATGCGGACCTCGAACCCGGCGTCGAGCATCGCGTCCGCGAGCTCCCGGGGGTCTTCCTGCCAGAGCGGCGCGAACAGCTCGCAGCCGAGGCGGTCGCACATCCCCTGGATGCGGTTCGTCTGGAACTCGCTCTCGACAGCGCCCGCGGTCACGCCCGCCAGCCCACCCTCCAGGTCGTCGGCGAGGTCGGCGAGCGCGGCCTCCATCGGTTCGAGTTCGCTGTCGCCCTGCGCGCCGGCGTCCGTCGCGGTTTCGGCCTCGAAGTCGTCGGGTTCGACCTCCACGAGCGGGATGCCGACGCTCTCCGCGGCGAGTTCGGCGAGCCGCGTGGCCGGCACGTGGTACATGTACGAGTCGCCCGCCGGGTGGACCGTCAGGAGGCGGGCGACGTCTAGCCCCTCCTCGAGCGCCCGGTAGAGCGCCCACGCGGAGTCCTTCCCGCCGGAGAACAGGCTCACCCACTGGCCGTCGGTCATATCCCGCAGTTGGCGTCCACGGTGAAATGTCTCGCCATTACGGCTCGGTCGGCTGCTCCACGTCTTCCAGTTCCACGCCCGAGAAGTGGGTCGCGACCCGGATGCCGACCACGCTGACGAACACGCCGAGCACGACGAACGCGGCGAGGCGCTGCTCGGGCGTCAGCGCGAACCCCTCGACGGAGATGGCGCCGACCTCGGTCGCCGGCACCTGCAGGGGCGGCACGCGGCCCGCGCGCTCCACGAAGTACGCCGAGAATCCGCGCACGACGAGCGCCACCGCGAGCACGCCGAACGGGAGGTTCAAGAACGACGTCCGGACCTCCTCGCGCCGGATGAACTCGTCGAACAGTCGGCCGGCACTCGCGGCGAGCGCGCCCAGCGCGACCCACGGGATGCTGTAGAACGTGAACGTCATCGCCGACAGGAGTTCCGGTGTGTTCGCGGGCAGCTCCGAGAGCTCGATGGCGCCCGCGAACACGCCGACGAGCGCGAGGCCGACTGCGACCACGTACGTGACGATGGACACGCGACCGGAGTAGAGCGCGTCCCGGGCCTGTCCGGGGACGGCGGCGACGTAGTCGTCGACGCCGAGGCCCTTGTACAGCAGGAACAGCCCGATGACGGTCGTGATGCTGGCGGCGGCGACGGCGAGGCTCCCGGTCAGCATCATCAGCGCGGGGAACACGAGCAGGACGATACCGATGGGCACCAACACCGTCTGGCGCATCTCCTCGTCGCCGAGGAACTGCTTCAGGAGGTAGTACGTCGACTCCAGGTCGCGGGCCTGCCGGACGACCACGCGGTCGACGGCGTCCACCTGGATTCGGCTCTCGACGATGGGGACGACGCGCTCGTCCTCGGCGCTGTCCACCACCAGGACGCACGAATCGGCGTCGTAGCGTTCCACGAGGTCGTCGAACTGGGCGGCGATCGAGCGGTCCGCGCTCACGCCGTCGCCCTCCGCAGAGACGGCCGCGACGACGGCGTCGTCGTCGCCGTCTCGGAGGTCGCGTGTCACGCGCAGCGCCTCCAGTAGGCAGTTCACGCCGGAGTCCTCGGGGTCCGCCACCCCCATGTCCGTGACGAGCGACTGCACGGCCTCCCAGCCGGCGACTGGCGTCCGCAGCCCGGTCTTCCGGGAGATGTCACCCGTCCGGTCGACGCACACCACCAGCGTACGCATCTCTCGGTTCGACGGTCACGCCGCCGCCACAAAAAGTTCGCGGGCCGACGACCGAACTGTGGGAAGACGGCCGCGGCTACCGGACGCGGAAAACGGGAGAGAACGGGTGCCGGCCGGGGAGCCGGCGTGGGGGATACCGGTGTCGCAGTCGTCGCTTAGAGGTGGCCGGACTTCTGGAGCTTGCGGAGGTCCTCGGTGTCGAGGGTCTCGCCCTCCTTGAACCGCTCGTAGATCTCCTCGGCCTCCTCGCGGGCCTCCTCCTGCTCGGCCGCGCGCTCGTCCTTGCGGGACTCCTCTTCCTGCTTGTCGAGTTCGCGCAGGCGCTTCTGGACGAGGACGAACGCCTCGTGGTGGGCGTCCGCGGCCTCCTGGGCCTCGACGAACTTCTCGTGCATCTCGTCGGCCTCGTCGCGGATGTCGTCGGCCTCCCGGTAGGCCTCGATCATCTGGTTGTGGTGCTCCTGGGCCTCGTCGGCGAGCTCGGTGACCTTCTCGTGGTGCTTGGAAGCCTCCGCACGCACGGACTCGGCCTCCTCGACGACCTCGTCGAGGTTCCCGGACTGGTCGAGCTTCTCCTTGCGGTCCTGGTACTCCTCGCGCTTGTCCTCGATCTTCTCGATGAGTTCGCGCTCGTCCTCGGTGGACAGGACTTCGGTCTGCTGCTTGAACTCGAGCTCCTCGATCTCCTCTTTGAGCTGCTCGAGGTCCTTGCCCTCGTCGAGCTCCAGGTCCTGTTTGCGCTGTTCGACCTCGTCGAACAGCTCGTTGGCGTCCGCGTTCAGCTCGTTGCGGACTTCCTTGTGCTCCTGGACGCGCTCGTTGAGCTCGTCGCGCTTCTCGCGGTGTTCCTGGGCCTCGTCGACCTTCTCTCGCGTCTTCGCGTTCAGGTCGTCTCGCTCGGAGGCTCGGGAGCTCGCGAGCTGGTTCAGCTCGTTACGCCGGTCGCGGAACTGTCCGGCGTTCTTGATGAGCTGACCCTTGGACTTGTTCTGGAGTTCGTCGTCAGTAATGAGTTCTTCGGCGGTCGATACCTCGATGGTTGTTTCTTCCTCAGCCATTGTTCAAACCTCGATGCCATTCCGCTGGCGCGCTCGCGACAGCCGTCGCTCGAGAGCTAGTCCGTCCCGGTCGTGGGGAGAACGTCCTGTCATTCTCTCGGGCTGTGCACGAACGCTCGCAGCGTTCAGGTGTCAGATAGTACTTCACCACGGCACTTAAAATTTGCGTGTGTCACTCCTCCGCAATCAGTTGGTAGGGCGCCTCACGGCCGTGGGAACGCCTCACAGGGCCGCGGCACCGGTACTTAAAACGAGGCGTCGAGCGAGGCCCACAAGTGCGTCCGGCGGAATCGATGACGCATGGAGGAGACCGTTCGCGCGCACGGCCACGAGCACGTCGCCGGCGAGCACCAGAGCACCCTCGAACTCACGACCGACGACTACCTCACGCCCGCTGGCGACTGCATCCTCGGCATCGAGGCCGACCGCGCCCCTGCCGACTTCGCCGACGACTTCGTCGACGCCTGCCGAGACCCGGACGCGACTATCACACTCGTCCTCGACGCCGACGGCCACCGCGAGACGGTCACCGGCTCCGGCCACTCCGACCTCACGTTCGAGGACGAACGCAGCATGGTCGCCCGCACCAGCACGTACGTCGACGACCGGACGATCCTCGTGGGCGCCGACAAGGCCGCGGCCGACGTGGACCGCGACCTCGTCGCCGCGCTCGCTGACGGCGCCGACCTCACTGCGACGCTACGCGTCGAGTAGCGCGCGTTCGGAGCCACGCTTTTGCCCGCTGCGGCCCCAGTTACGGACATGGACGACGAGCCCTCGGTGAACATCTCCGGCGGCGAGGCTGGCGGCGGCGAGTTCGCCGCCGTCCACGCCGCAGACGACCCCGACACGCAGGCCGCCGCCGTCGTCGCCGACCTCGGCGACCTCTACTGGCAGAAGACCTACGGTGGCCAGGACGCCTTCGAGTGTCTCGTCCGGACAGTTCTCAGCCAGAACACGAGCGACGTCGCCAGTCAGCCCGCCCACGACGCGCTGCTGGAGCGCTACGGGGCGCGCGAGGCCCAACGCGACTCGGCCAGTTCGAGGGGGGAGCGAAGCGACCCGCGAGACGGTACGGACCTCGCGGGAGCGCTGCGTGACGCCCACCGGGACGAACTCGCGGAGACCATCTCCTCGGCCGGCCTCTACAACCAGAAATCGAAGACCCTCATCCGACTCGCCGACCGGGTCTGCGAGGCGTACGGGGGCGAGGACGGCTTCGACGAGTTCGTCCGCGAGAGCGACCCCGACGAGGTCCGCGAGGCGCTCCTGGACATGAAAGGCGTGGGCCCGAAGACCGCCGACTGCGTGTTGCTGTTCGCGGGCGGCAAGCCCGGCGTCTTCCCCGTGGACACTCACGTCCACCGCATCGCGCGCCGGATGGGGCTGGCGGCCCCGGACGCCGACCACGAGGAGGTCCGGGCGGCACTGGAAGCGTCGGTGCCCCCGGAGGCCTGTGGCTTCGGCCACACGGCGATGATACAGTTCGGTCGGGACTACTGTACGGCCCGGAAGCCGGCCTGCCTGGACGGTCCGGAGGCCTGTCCGCTGTACGAGCACTGCGACAGAGTGGGCGTCGACGAACTCGCGGAGTCGGTCGTCGACCCCGCGGACGCCGACTGAGGCTACGTAGTCT
>Ga0208138_100023_pt1 | contig 138692 bp, 127 predicted proteins | sample AntRauMetaRauer3_FD_184786 | JGI IMG/M metagenome (GOLD analysis project Ga0208138, IMG submission 184786) | Saline lake microbial communities from Rauer Lake, Antarctica, in enrichment culture - Antartic Rauer Lake 3 Metagenome Rauer3 (SPAdes)... ... | reverse complement strand
GGCCGCTTGGCCGCTTGGCCGCTTGGCCGCTTGGCCGCTTGGCCGCTTGGCCGCTTGGCCGCTTGGCCGCTTGGCCGCTTGGCCGCTTGGCCGCTTGGCCGCTTGGCCGCTTGGCCGCTTGGCCGCTCAGTCCCTCAGGCTGATGATCTTCCAGCCGCGGGCCTCGGCGACCTCACGAAGGCTCGGGTCGGGGTCCACGGCCACCGGGTGCTCGACCTCCTCGAGCAGCGCCAGGTCGTTGTGGGAGTCGCTGTAGAACCAGCTGTCGTCCAGGGTCAGGTCGCGGTCGGCGAGCCATGCCTCGAGCCGCTGGACCTTGCCCTCGCGGTAGCTGGGGATGCCGAGGGCGCGACCGGTATAGCGGCCGTCGACCACCTCGGGCTCCACGGCGATCAGCTCGTCGATGCCCAGGCGCTCGGCGATGGGGCCGGTGATGAAACGGTTGGTGGCGGTGATGATCATCAGGGTGTCGCCGCGCGAGCGGTGGCGTGCCACCAGCTCCTCGCCCCGGGAGAGGATGTGCGGCTCGATCTTGCTCGCCATGAACTGCTGGTGCCAGGAGGCGAGCTGCTCGGGACTGTTTGCCGCCAGCGGCTGCAGGGCCACCTCGAGGAAGGCCTGCATGTCCAGGGTGCCCGCCTCGTAGTCGGCCATGAAGCGGTCATTGGCCTCACGGTAGGCGACCGGATCGACGGCGCCCTGTTCCAGCAGGAACTCGCCCCAGGCATGGTCGCTGTCGATCGACAGCAGTGTGTTGTCCAGGTCGAAGATGGCCAGGCTCACTGCGTTCCCCTTGGGTGTTGTTGATATGGATGGACGCGCGCGGTGCGGTCACGGCAAGGCCGTCGATTATGGCAGAAGCGATGGCGCGCTTCGAGCGCAGGGCCCGGGCGGGTTGGCCGCCTGGCGACGGCTTGTATTGATGCGCTTTGTGGCCTTGTGGAAGAATGGCCCCAATACTGAAACTATAAGGTGAAGTCCGTGATCGACGCTGACGGCTTTCGCCCCAATGTTGGCATCATCATCGCCAACGAGATGGGGCAGCTGCTTTGGGCGCGTCGGGTAGGGCAAAACGCGTGGCAGTTTCCCCAGGGAGGCATCAAGGCTAACGAGACTCCGCAACAGGCACTTTTTCGTGAGCTCCACGAGGAGATCGGCCTCACCGCCGAGGATGTCGAGATCCTTGCCTGCACCCGGGGCTGGCTACGCTATCGCCTGCCGCGACGCATGGTGCGTACCCACTCCCGGCCGGTGTGCATCGGCCAGAAACAGAAGTGGTTTTTGCTTCGGATCCGCTGCCAGGAGAGCCGGATCTGCATGGACCTGTCCGGCAAGCCGGAGTTCGATGGCTGGCGCTGGGTCAGCTACTGGTACCCTCTGGGACAGGTGGTGCCCTTCAAGCGTGAGGTCTATCGCCGCGCCCTGCGCGAGCTGTCCCCTCGGGCACAGCGGCTGGCCCTCGGTCATGGATGAGCCGAGGGCCTGACGGCCATTCCCTCAGCGAGGCGAGAGACAACCATAATGGAAAAAAAGACGCCAATGCTCGAGGTGTTGCGACGCATCATTCAGGAGGTCAACGGGGCCCGCAACCTGGACGCGGCACTGGCCACCATGGTGCGACGCATCCGCAAGGCGATGCGCACCGACGTGTGCTCCTTCTACCTGTTCGACCCGGCCATCGATCGCCTGGTGCTGATGGAGACCATCGGCCTGCGCGCCCAGGCGGTGGGGCGCGTGAGCCTGCAGGTGGGGGAGGGCCTGGTGGGCCTGGTGGCCAAGCGCGAGGAGCCGCTCAACCTGGAAGACGCCCAGGCCCATCCGCAGTTCCGCTACTTCGAGGCCACCGGCGAGGAGCGCTATTCGAGCTTTCTCGGCGTGCCGATCATCCATCAGCGCCGCATGCTCGGCGTGCTGGTGGTGCAGCAGTCCGAGAAGCGTCGCTTCGACGAGGAAGACGAGGCCTTCCTGGTCACCATGGCCGCCCAGCTGGCCGGCGTGCTGGCCCATGCCCTGGCGACCGGCGGGCTCAATCGGCCGAGTATCCCGGGGGGGCAGGCCCGTTTCACCGGCGTGGCGGCCTCGCCCGGCATGGCCATCGGCGAGGCGGTGGTCATCGCCGCGCCGGCCGATCTCAACAGCGTACCGGACCTGATTCCCACCGACGTTGAATACGAGATCGCGCGTCTCAAGGAGGCCATCGGCCGGGTCCGCAACGAGATCCGCGCCGCCGGTGAGCGCCTGGCGAGCCGTATCTCCGCCCAGGAGCTTGCGCTGTTCGACGTCTATCAGCAGATGCTGGGGGAGGCGGCCCTCTCCCAGGAGGTGGAAAAACGCATTCGTGAGGGGCAGTGGGCGCCCGGCGCTCTGGCCGACGTGGTGCGGCGCCACGTGCAGTACCTGGAACGGGTGGATGACAACTACCTGCGTGAGCGCGCCGCCGACGTCCGCGATCTGGGGCGGCGCGTGCTGGCCCACCTGCAGGAGGAGACGCCCCATACCCCGGAGGTCTACCCCGAGAGCACCATCCTGGTGGGCGACGAGATCAGCGTGGCGATGCTCGGCGAGGTGCCCCGGGACAAGCTCGCCGGGCTGATCTCGGTGCGCGGCTCCAGCACTTCCCACGTGGCCATCGTTGCCCGGGCCATGGGCATTCCCACGGTGCTGGGCATGGTCGATCTGCCGCTGCCGCGCCTCGGCGGTAACCGGGTGGTGCTGGATGGCCACCGCGGCCGGCTCTTCGTGCGTCCCTCGCCGGAGCTCGAGAGTCACTATCAGAGCCTGATCGAGGAGGAGCGGGCGCTGATGGCGGTGCTGGAGCACGAGCAGGACCTGCCCAGCCGCACCCCGGACGGCCACGACATGCCACTGATGGTCAATACCGGCCTGGCGGTGGATACCGTGGCGTCGCTCAAGTCCCGGATCGGCGGCGTCGGGCTTTATCGCACCGAAGTGCCCTTCATGATCACCGAGCGTTTTCCCGGCGAGCAGGAGCAGACGCGCCTCTATCGCGATCAGCTCGAGAGCTTCGCGCCGCTGCCGGTGGTGATGCGCACCCTCGATATCGGCGGCGACAAGGATCTGCCCTACTTCCCCATCGAGGAGGCCAATCCCTTCCTCGGCTGGCGTGGCATCCGGGTCACCCTCGACCATCCCGAGGTGCTGATGGTGCAGCTGCGCGCCATGCTGCGCGCCTCTCAGGGGCTCGACAACCTGCAGGTGCTGCTGCCCATGGTCACCAACGTCGACGAGGTCGACGACGCACTGCGCCTGCTCGATCGCGCCATCGTCGAGCTCGGCGAGGAGGGCGTGGCGGTGAATCGGCCCAAGGTGGGCGTGATGCTGGAGGTGCCGGCGACCCTCTACCAGCTCGATGCACTGGCCAAGCGTGTGGACTTCTTCTCGGTGGGCAGCAACGACCTGACCCAGTACCTGCTGGCCGTGGATCGTAACAATCCGCGCGTCGCTGACCTCTACGATGCCTGCCATCCCGCCGTGCTGGCGGCCATGGCGCGACTGGGCGAGGAGACCCGACGCCTGGCCATGCCGACCTCGGTATGTGGCGAGATGGCCGGCGACCCCGCCGGGGCGCTGCTGCTGATGGGCATGGGCTTCAATGCCCTGTCGATGAACGCGCCCAGCCTGCCCCGGGTGAGGGCGGCGATTCGCCGGGTGAGCCTCGCGAGCGCGCGGGAGCTGGTCGAGGAGACCCTGCGTCTCGATTCGCCCCGTGCCGTTCGCCAACATCTGGAGGCTCGCCTGGGCGAGTGGCAGCTGGCGCACCTGCTGCCTCCCAAGGACTGAGCCCTCCCTCTCGGCAGAGCCTGGGGGGAACGCGGCTGGCAGTGCGATGGTGATACGTTCCTACGGGACGTTCAGTGTCAGCCGCTCAACGTTCTCGCCCAGCCGGACCCCCTCCGGCCCGAAGCGCCGCTCACCGATCTCGATGACACCCTCGTCGCGCCAGCTCAGCCAGGTAGTGGCCCGCGTGCCGTAATCGCGGCCGACGATGAAGCACGACGACAGCTGCCGCTCGCGCTCGAGCCCCACGCCGGTCTCCGGCAGGGCGTCGTCATCGGTGGGTTGGGTATCGCCGAGCACGGCCAGGGCATCCTGTGGAAAGCGGCCGTGGCGCAGGCCGTGGCCGAGCCCCTGACGGGCGGCGATCAGCTTGGGCCAGGGCGTATCCAGGCTGGCGTTGGAGAGGCCGTGCAGGCCGGGTGGCACGCGCCGGAGGCAGAGGGCGTCGAGCCCGCGGTGAAGGTGCCATAGCGCTTCCCCGTCGCCCACCAGCAGGTTGAAGCCGGCATAGGCGTAGGCCTCGCCTTCCGCCAGTCGGTCGAGCCAGGCCGTCAGGTCGTCGCGCTCCAGGGCCTCGCGCACCAGCTCGCCGCGGCTCGGCGAGCCCGGTGGCACCGTGAGGCGAGGATCGCGGACGTTGGTCACGGCGGCGAAGCGACCGCGGCGGTGAACGGCCAGCCAGCTGCCGCCGGCTTCCAGGTCGCGGCCCCCGACGATCGCGGGGGCCTCCTCCCAGCTGCCAAGCGGCGCCGCCGGGCGGGCATGGAACTCGTCACGGTTGGCGATCAGGCGCAGCGGGCAGGCGCTGCCGGGGCGATGGTCAAAGGCAATCAGGCACATCGGACCAGCTTAGCCGGCCGCCGGCGCGGGGGGAAGGCGGCGTCATGACAGGTCGAGCCCGGCCGCGTACACTCTTTCGCTCATCGTGCGTGCACAGGGATGAGAATGCAGGACGATATCCGTTTGGACCGCATATGGTCGCGACTGGTGTGGCCAATCTTCTGGCCGTTGCTGCTGGTCCAGGTGGCTCTGGTGGTGCTCTGCCTGCTGGTCGGCCTCCTGCTTTGGGGGGTGATGCCCGCCCATGCCTCCTGGAACACCGCCTTCTGGCTGCCGGTGGCGCTGCTGTTGGGCAGCTGTCTCAACGTTGCGGTGTTTCTCACGCTGCTGCGCCAACGCATGCGCGGGATTCAGCGCGAGGTGGACGAGGCCCTGGCCGGCGTCGAGACCTACCTGGCGCGCCATCATCGACCCCAGCGGCAGGACCAGCCGCTGTCACAGCGCTTGAAGGCTCTGTCGAACGCCTGCGAGGATCTGGTGGAGGGCTGGAGGAACGACCTCGCCCAGAGTCACGCCACCGTGCGGCGCCTGGTCGATGACCTCGCGGCCTGCAAGGGCCAGATCGAGCGCCTGGAGGCCGGCCGTGTCCGCGCCCGGGAAGAATCGCGCCTCAAATCCAGCTATCTCTGCCACCTGCGCCAGTCGCTGAGCCCCCTGATGACCTCGCTCACCGAGGTGCTGGAGAGCGAGACCCTGCGCCAGCGTGGCGGCGAGCATGACCGTGGCGCGCTGCTGGCGCTGCGCGAGCGGCTCGCCGATGCCATGCTGCTGCTCGAGAACCTTGGCGAGCCCCCCGAAACCCCTTCGCTGTCCTCGACGCCCGAGCTCTCGGGGAGTGGGCGGGTGCTGATCGTCGATGATGGCCCGGTCAACCTTACCCTGGCACGTCAGGTGCTGGAGCGTCAGGGACTCGAGGTCACCACGGCCACCAGCGGCGAGCAGGCCCTGGTGCGGCTCGAGGAGCACGCCTTCGACCTGGTGCTGATGGATATCTTCATGCCCGGCATGGACGGGGAGGAAACCAGCCGCCGCTGGCGTGAGCGTGAGGCCGGACTGGCCTCACGCCGGCGTAGCGTGCTGGTGGCGTTGACCGCCAACGCGAGCGAAGAGGATCGACGCCGTTTCCACGAGGCCGGCATGGATGACTTCCTCGCCAAACCCTACCGTCCCCAGGCGCTGGTCGACATGGTGCGCCAGTGGCTGGTCCTGCCGGAGCCCGACCCCTCATGAGCCTCATTGTGACCCTGCTGGCCTACCTGGTGCTGGGCGCCGCGGCCGGCACGCTTGCCGGCCTCTACGGCGTGGGCGGCGGCTTGATCATCGTGCCGGCCCTGATCGTGGCCTTCGAGTTGCAGGGCGTGGCCCCCGAGGTGGCGATGCACTTGGCGGTGGGCACCTCGCTTGCCACCATCGTGGTGACCGGAGCCTCGTCGGCCTGGGGGCATCACCGTCGCGGCAGCATCCGACGCGACTGGTTCCTGGCGCTGCTGCCGGGGCTGGTGCTGGGCGCCGTCGCCGGGGTCTTCGTCGCCGGCAGCCTCTCCGGCGGGCGGCTGGGTACCCTGTTCGGCGTCTTCGTGATCCTGGTGGCGTTAAAGATGGCGCTGGGGCGCGGCCCGACGGCCGGCCACGCCCAGCCGGGGCGTATCACCATGGGGCTGGCGGGCGCGGTGATCGGCGGCGTCTCGTCGCTGTTCGGCATCGGCGGTGGCACCCTCAGCGTGCCTTGGCTGTCGCGCTGCGGCGCCACCATGACCCAGGCCGCGGGGACCTCGTCGGCCTGCGGCCTGCCCATCGCGCTGTTCGGCGCGGCCACCTTCGTGGTGGTCGGGTGGGGCAATCCGCTGCTGCCTTCGGGAGCCGTCGGCTTCGTCATGCTGCCCGCTTTCCTGGGCATCGTGCTGGCCAGCGTGCCCTTCGCGCGCCTCGGGGTGTGGCTGGCCCATCGGCTGCCGGCCCGGCTGCTGCGCCTCTCCTTCGCCGCCCTGCTGGCGGTGGTGGGACTCAAGTTCCTGCTCTGATCGTTTCACGTCGCTGTTTTCAAGACATCATTTTCAAGCCACGGTTTTCAAGCCACGGTTTTCAAACCATCGTTTCAAGGACATCCCATGTTGCGCTATCCCGACATAGACCCCGTGGCCATCGCCCTCGGGCCCTTCCAGGTCCACTGGTACGGCCTGATGTACGTGGTCGGCTTCGTGGCCGCCTGGTTCCTCGGGCGCCGTCGGGCCGAGCGCATCGGCCTGACCCGGGATGACGTGGGGGACCTGCTGTTCTACGCCGCCATCGGCGTGGTGGTGGGCGGTCGCCTGGGCTATGCGCTCTTCTATGGGATGTCCCAGTGGCTTGCGGACCCGCTGTGGATCTTCCGCGTCTGGGACGGCGGGATGAGCTTCCACGGCGGCCTGATCGGCGTGCTCCTCGCCGCGCTCTGGTTCGCCCGCAAGAAGCGCCTGGCCTTCTTCACCCTGACCGATTTCGTGGCCCCCCTGGTGCCCATCGGCCTGGGCGCCGGGCGCATCGGCAACTTCATCAACCACGAGCTGCCCGGGCGCCTCACGGATCTGCCCTGGGGCATGCCCTTTCCCGGCATGGGGCCTGAGCCGCGTCATCCCTCGTCGCTCTACGAGGCGCTGCTCGAAGGGGCGGTGCTGTTCGCGGTGCTGTGGTGGGTCTCGGCGCAGCCGCGTCGCCGCGGGCTGGTCTCCGGGCTTTTCCTGCTGCTCTATGGGGTGTTCCGCTTCCTGGTGGAGTTCGTGCGCCTGCCCGATCCGCACCTCGGCTTCATCGCCCTGGGCTGGGTGACCATGGGCATGCTGCTGACCCTGCCGATGATCGCCGCCGGCCTGGCGCTGATCGCCTGGTCGCGCCGCCAGCCGGTGGATTCGAAGTCCTGAACGAAGCGCTGAACGAAGCCCTTAAGATAGCGGTAGGGCGCCCGCCGGGATGGGCGCCCTCGGTCCGGCCATGTAGAATGTCGGGTCCATTTCTCAGCCGTCGACGATGCCCGTGACCGCCAACGCTCCTCCCGCCCTCGAACAGCCCTACCTCGACCTGATGCGCCAGGTGCTTGACCATGGCACGGAGCGTGACGATCGCACCGGCGTCGGTACTCGCTCGGTGTTCGGCCATCAGATGCGCTTCGACCTCGCGCGGGGTTTCCCGCTGGTCACTACCAAGAAGCTGCACCTGCGCTCGATCATCCACGAGCTGCTGTGGTTCCTGGCCGGTGATACCAACATCGCCTATCTCAAGGAGAACGGGGTGCGTATCTGGGACGAGTGGGCCGATGAGAACGGCGACCTGGGCCCGGTCTACGGCTACCAGTGGCGCAGTTGGCCCGATCCACGAGGCGGGCACGTCGACCAGATCGAGACGCTGCTCGAGCAGATCCGCGTGAACCCGCGCTCGCGCCGGCTGATCGTCTCGGCCTGGAATCCGGCGCTGGTCGACGAGATGGCGCTGCCGCCGTGTCACTGCCTCTTCCAGTTCTACGTGGCCGACGGACGACTCTCCTGCCAGCTCTACCAGCGCAGCGCCGATATCTTCCTCGGCGTGCCGTTCAATATCGCCAGCTACGCGCTGCTGACGCAGATGATCGCCCAGGTCGCCGGCCTCGAGCCGGGCGACTTCGTGCATACCCTGGGCGATGCGCATCTCTACCTGAACCACCTCGAGCAGGCCGAGCAGCAGCTCGCACGCACGCCGCGTGCGGCGCCGCGCCTGGTGCTCGACCCCTCGGTTGACGACCTCTTCGCGTTTCGCTTCGAGCACATCGCCATCGAGGGCTATGACCCCCATCCGCATATCAAGGCCCAGGTGGCCGTATGAGCGAGGCCAGCGCCATGAACGACGAGACCCTGATCCCTGTCGCGATGATCGCCGCCATGTCTCGCAACCGCGTGATCGGCGTGGACAACCAGCTGCCCTGGTACCTGCCGGAGGACCTGAAGTTCTTCAAGCGGATGACCCAGGCCAAGCCGCTGGTGATGGGGCGCAAGACCTATCAATCCATCGGCCGGGCGCTGCCGGGCCGACTCAATATCGTGGTCACCCGCGATCCCGATTTCCATGCCGAGGGCGTGCGCGTCTGCCATGATCTCGCCTCCGCGCTGACGCTTGCCGACCAGCAGGCCACCATCGACGGTGTCGAGGAGATCATGGTGATGGGCGGCGCCGAGATCTACGCCCAGGCGCTGCCCTACGCTAGCCGGCTCTACCTCACCGAGGTGGATATCGCGGTCGAGGGCGACGCCCGCTTCCCTGCGCTCGACATGGGCGAGTGGGAGGAGGTGCAGCGCGTGCCCGGCACGGCCGCCGAGGGCCAGCCGAGCTACCATTTCGTGCAGTACCATCGATGTTAAGGGCAGCGACGTTGACGGCGTCGCCCGCCGGCGACATTTGTCACGACGCCATGCCTGGCACAGACTGGGCAGCAAGGGGCATCGCCGGCTAGGTTTACACAGCTAGGGCCGGCGACGGCTGGACGAGTCAGGGGCAAGGCGCACTGGAGGGACAGGACGTGAACGAGGAAGGCTCAACCCGCCTGCTGGAACGGCTGGAGCACCGCGCAGCGGCGCTGCTGACGTTGCTTCGTGAATCCCGCGTGCAGCAGGATGCGTTGCAGTCGCGGCTCGCCGAGCTGGAGCGTCGCCGCGTCGAGCTGGAAGCGAGCCAGGCCGAACGGGCCGCCGAAGCCCGCGAGGAGCAGGCCGCCCGCCAGGCCCTGAGTCGGCGCTGCAGCGAGCTCGAGGTGCGCATCAAGGACCTGGATGCCACTCGCCTGGAGCTCGTCGAGGAGAACCGCGAGCTCGACGAGCAGAATCGCGAGCTCGAGGCGCACAACCGGCGCCTGCTGGCGCCGGATGACGCCGAGGCGGGCACGGTGCTCTTCCATCGCCAGGCGCGACGGGCCCAGGGGCTCTCCGCGCTGATCGGCGATCGCTCGCGTCGCCAGCCGGCCGACGACGCCGACGCCGACGCCGAGCCGCCGACGCCAGACATCGCTTCCGAACCTTCCCCCGCTGTGACCAATGCTGACGCCGATGAGCACGAGGCGCCGGCGTCGGCCAAGGTGAGCGAACCGAGTGAATCGAGCGAGCCCAGCGAAGCGAACGCGCCACCCACCGACGAGGCGCCGTCTCCCCAGGCGTTGCTGGACCAGTGGTACCGCCGTTACTCGTCCACCTTCTTCAAGGGTCATACTCGACCGCTCAAGATCGGCATCCATGAAGAGCTGGCCGTGCTGGAGCCCTGGCCCGAGAAGCTCGTGCGCCGGGCACTGGCCTGCTACGTCAACCTGCCGCGCTACCTCAAGTCGGTGCGCGAGGGCGCCTGTCGCCTCGACCTCGCCGGCGAGCCGGCGGGGCAGGTGGATGCCGCCGCCGCCGAACATGCGCACAAGAAGCTCGAACGGCTGCAGGCCGACCGTCGAGAGCGGGGGCGCACGGGCCCCGCGCGCGGCAGTTCGCGGCGCGGCGCCAAGCGTCAAGTTGCTGCCGAGGGCCAGGCTCGGCGCGGCAGCGCCCCGGCCGATGATGCCGCGGTCGGCGGGCACGCCGTCGGTAATTCTCGTCGCTCTCAGGCATCACCCTCGGCCGCGAGGCCGTCTGCCAACACCCCCCCGGCGGACGCCCCCACCGCCACCCTGGACGATAAGCTCTCCGCGCTGCTGGCCAAGCACAATCAGCGTTGATCCCCCCTGACTTGTCATCGTCATATTCGCAGGGCATGATTAACCACGTCATCGCACCAAGTGCTCTATAAGTCGGCTACCACCTCATGTGCTGCCGCTCGAGCACCGGCACGCCGTGACGGCGTCCGGTTTGTGAGGCAGGAGGATAGGTCGGAGAACGGTGTTCGCAGGGAAGGAAAACAGTGTTTTTTTCTTGTTGCGTTCCCCGAATCCCCGGTATAAAGTTCCTCTTGCGAGCATTGGACTACAACTAAGGCTTTGCCGAGGTCTGGCTCGCGACCTGTCCTCCCGGGAGGGAGCGCAGGCACGAGAACCGGCACCAAGACCGGCCAAGCCCGCTGACCCGCTCACCAAGATCGGGCAGCCACGATCGAAACAGCAAGCTAGTTAATAAGGAACTATCGCAATGAAAAAGACACTGTTAGCGACTGCTATCGCTGGTGCTCTGGCCGCTTCTGGCGCCCAGGCCGCTACCGTCTACAACCAGGACGGCACCAAGCTGGACCTGTACGGCAACCTGCAGTTCGCTTACGCGAACACCAACGATGCCAGCGGCGAGAGCACCGACGAGTTCGCCGATAACGGTTCCACCCTGGGTGTGGCCGGTGAGCACGTGATCTACGACGGCCTGACCGGCTACTTCAAGTACGAGTTCGAAGGCGACGCCGACGAATTCAAAGACGGCAACGGTATGGACACCGGTGACCAGGCCTACTTCGGCCTGAAGGGCAACTTCGGTGACGCCCGTCTCGGCTCCTGGGATCCGCTGATCGACGACTGGATCCAGGACCCGATCACCAACAACGAGTACTTCGACGTCTCTGACTCGGGCTTCACTCGTGACCTGCCTGCCGTTAGCCTCGTGGGTACGCAATCCCGCGAAGGCAACAAGCTGCAGTACATGTCTCCGTCCTTCGGCGGCCTGCAGTTCGCCCTGGGTACTCAGTTCGAAGGCGATGCCGAGTCCGAGAACGCTTCCGGTTCCAGCAACGCTTCCTTCTTCGGTGGCGTGAAGTACACCGCCGGCGCCTTCTCCATCGCTGCCGCCTACGACAATCTCGATAACCTGGACGGCACCTACCCGGTGCTGGACGATGATGGCGAAGCGGTAACGCCCGCTGCTTCCGAGGATATCGATGCTGGCGACCAGTACGGTATCACCGCGCAGTATACCGTCGACACCCTGCGCCTTGCCGCCAAGGTCGAGCGCTTCGAGTCCGACAACGTAAATAGCGAAGATGCCAACTTTTACGCTGTGAGCGCTCGCTACGGCTACGGCATGGGCGACATCTATGCCGCCTACCAGTATGTCGACGTGGGTGGCGATACCTTCCGTAATACTCTCGCAGATTCGATCTCTGGTGATCTCGAAACTGAAGAGACCTTCAACGAAGTCGTGATCGGTGCCAGCTACAATATCTCCGACGCTATGTATACCTTCGTCGAGGGTGCCTGGTACGATCGCGAGAATGATGCCAGCGACGGCGTGGCCGTGGGTGCCGTCTACCTGTTCTAATTCCCTCGCAGGATCCTCCTGCCCGTAGGGTGGAACACCGAAAGCCGATCCTCTGGGATCGGCTTTTTTCATTCAGGATATACGCGAGGGTTCATGAAACAGCCGATTATCACCGCCAGCCTGTTGGTTATCAGCCTGATACTCGTCAGTACGGCTACGCCGGCCAGCGAGAGGGAGGAGCGCTTCCGGGACCAGGGCAAGCAGCTCGACCTGACCGGCTTCTTCCAGGCCGAGAACGACGCCCGCAGCCGCAGCTTCTTCTATGGCAGCCCCCACGAGCATGACTTCACCGTCAAGCAGGACGGCGAGTATCTGTTCGAGAGCGAGGTGCCGGGAGGCGAATCCGAGGACTATCGCGTGGCCGCGGCGCTGCTGGACGACCAGGGCCAGGTAATCGCCCGGGGCGAGGCGCTGGGTCAGAACGGCGGCCTCGCCATGCGCCAGCGCCTGGCGCCGGGTGACTATGTGCTGCGCGTCGAGGGGCGCAAGTTCGGCACCCGCAGCACGACGGGCAACAGCTTCTATATCAGCGTCACCGGCCTGGATGATCAGGGTCGCCGCCTCGAAGAGGGTGTCAGCGACGGTAGTGGGCTGATATTCAGCGGTAGCACCCGCGAGGGTAATCGTAGCGTCTTCGTGCGCGGCCGCGACGACGTGGCGACGATCGCCGCGCCGACGGCCGAGGCGACGAACAGTGCGACCGGCGCAGCGGCCACTGGTGCGGCTGCAAGTGCCGCAAGTGCTGCCACCCAGGCCGAGGCGCAGGCGACCTCCGCCGAGGAAGCGCCGGCCCAGGCTGCGAACGGCGTGAAGACCATCGTCACCGACGTGAAGATCCGTGCCCGCGGCGAGGTGCTGAGCTTCAACATGGCCGAGACGGGCCGGGTCGCCATTACCACCTCGACCTATCCCGGCGGCTACGAGGACACCTACCGCATCGAACTCGAGGTGCTGGATGCCAACGGTCGAGTAGTGGCCGAGGGCGCGGGCGAGGGCTTCGATGGCGACGTCGATATGCAGACCGAGCTCTCTCCGGGGCGCTATCGCATCCGCGTGCAGGGCCAGAAGTTCGGTTCCTCCATGGCAGGCGTCAACAACTACGAGCTCAAGGTGCAGCAGCTGGATCGCCAGTAGCCGCGTCGCGGTTGCCTTGGCGGCCGCTTCAAGGAAATGAAGAGGCCCTCAGCGTTAAAGCGCTGGGGGCCTCTTTGTTGGGCGTTACGTTATCAGGCATCGAGGGCACGATGGCCGTTAAGAATCCTGGCCGTCAAGAATCCTGGTCGTCGAGCATCATCTGGATCATCTCCTCGAGCGCCTCGACCTTTTCCTCGAGCGCCTCGACCTCGCCCTGTTCCTCGGACGTCTGGATGTACTGTTCGTTGATCTTGTCCATGTGCTCTTCGATGGCCGCGGAATCCATGGCCTGCGCGGCACCGCCCATCAGCAGCAGGGTCAGGAAGCCGGCCGTCAGCGTCTTGATGTTCATGGGGCACCTCTCGTGTGACGAAATGGTCAGGACCTGTCGCCAGGTCCTGTTCATTTGGTGTCTCCCTGCTCGCGTTCCTTACAGCGGGCAATGGACCCTCTTGCACTATGGCACTGGATCCATTGCCCGACCATGTTCCGAGGCCCGCAGGCGGAGCCACCACTTACCGAGAGGTCACGAAGCCTGGCCGGCCAGAGCCCGTGTCGGCCTCAGAAGCGGTACTTCACCATGCCCTGCAGGCGCAGGGCGTCGCCGTAGGTCAGCGCGCCGCGCAGGGTCAGGCGTTCGTCAGCCCGATAACGAGCCGCCAGGTTCAGGCCCCAGCCCGTGGCGCTATCGTCGATGCCTGACAGGCCATCTTCGCTCTCTACCTCAAGCTGACGCAGCATGGCAGAGGCCGATTAGTCGACGCACGCGGCATGCCACCAGGTCGCCCAGATCGTTGTCCACGTCATAGATCATGTCCAGCTTGGCGTAGCCACAGAGGCTGGCGGTGGTGTCGCCGATGGTTGAGGTGCTAACCATCCCTCGATGGACTTTCCATAGAAGTATGTTCTTGAATATTGATATGACTTATTTTGTAGCGAATTTCGTTGTTTTTTCATATTTTATCGACAATATCATCCAAAAGTGATGGTTATCATAATATTATGCTCTTGTGCTGAATCAACCGTGTGTCGGCTTTTGGAGCCAATCGAAGCCCGGTGGGCGACGAGCAGCGCAGTGCGATGAGTCTGCCAAACCGAGGCGTCGGGGCGTGATAGCGTCTGGCAGAGATTGTTATCCCGACGCTGATGGCCTCGTGCCGATGCCCTCAGGATCTCTTTGAGTCGATGCGGCAACCTGACTCATTCCGGGTCATTTCGAGCCAGATTATTATTCTCTTACCTTATAAAATTATTCAGAAGAGTACGGGATAATGATCACGCCAATGTTTCGTCGCCTGCCGATGGTGGCCTGCATCGCCGCGGTCTGGGCCGGTGCTGCCCAGGCCGAGACAGACACCCTCGCCACCATGATCATCGAAGGACACGCCGGCGTTCCCGGCGAGTCATCGATCACACCCCGCCAGTCGCCGGCGCCGGCAGCCGATGCCGGCGAGTGGCTGAGGCGGATCAACGGCGTTGAGGCGATCCGCATGGGCGGTCATGGTCTGGATCCGTTGATTCGTGGCCAGCAGGGCAATGCGCTGAACATCCTGGTGGATGGCGGCTATGTCTTCGGCGCCTGTCCCAACCGCATGGATCCGCCCACCGCCTATGCGCCACTGCAGAGCTTCGATCGAGTCACGGTGAGCAAGGGGGTGACCACGCTGCAACATGGTGCCGGCGGCAGCGGTGGCACCGTACTCTTCGAGCGGCTGCCGCCGGCGTTTGCAGGGCGAGACGTCCAGCAGCGGGGCAGCGTGGGAGCGAGCTATGACGACAACGGCGAGCGTGCCGGTCTCTACGCCAACCTGGTGGCCGGCAATGAGAACGGCTACTGGCGGCTTTACGGCGAGCGCCAACAGGCCAATGATTTTGAAGACGGCGACGGTCGGCGAATCCACAGCGGTTTCGAGACCAGCAGTGGTGGCTTCACGCTAGGTGTCACGCCCTCGGAGCACACCGAAGTGGCGTTCGGCTACGAGGGCGTACGCGAGCGCGACGTCGCGTTTGCCGGCGCCGGCATGGATTCTCCAAAGAGTGACAACGACACCCTGCGAGCCCGCCTCGATCACGCCTTCTCCGACACCCTGCGAATGGAGAACCGCCTGCAGTTCACCGCCATCGACCATGTGATGGACAACTATTCGCTGCGCGATGCGCCGATGATGAAGATGCGCTCGCCCACCGAGTCCGACACCCTCACCTGGAAGAGCATGATCGTGCAGCAGCGCGAGAACAGCGACCTGCAGGTCGGGGTCAATGTGCTGCAGAATACCCGCGATGCGCGGATCATCAACGATTCGAAGGACGTGGTGGCGTTCCTCTCCTGGCCGGACGTGACCACGCGGCAGTCGGGGGTGTTCGCCGAGCTGGATCACTACCTGGGCGAGCGCACCACCCTGAGCGGCGGCCTGCGGCTGGACTATTCCGAGGCCAGCGCCGATGCCGCCGACCAGGCCAGCGATACGGGCGTGGTAGCGGCCGACCTCTACCGTCGCGAGTATGGGGTTTCGGGCGACCTGGATCACGATGCCTGGCTGGTGGGCGGTTTCCTGCGCGGCGAGCAGCGCCTGAACGACACCGACACCCTCTATGCCAGCTTGAGCCGCGCGGAACGCGACGCCGACGCCACCGAGCGTTACTTCGCCAAGGGCGACTGGGTGGGCAATCCCGGCCTCGACCCCGAGGTGCATCACCAGCTCGACGTGGGCTTCGAGCGTCGTCTGGCACACGCCGGGATTGAGTTGACGGCCTTCGCCGACCGCGTCGACGACTATATCTACCGCGCCGAAACGACTGGCGGGGTGAGCACGTACCGCAATATCGATGCGACGCTCTATGGGATGGAGCTCTCCGGCGATCTGCGCTGGGCTCGGCAGTGGGAGACGCGCGGACAGCTGAGCTGGGTGCGTGGCGACAACCTGGACGACGGCGGGGCCCTGGCGGATATTGCCCCGCTGCGCGGCCGGCTCTCGCAGTTCCATGTGCGCGAGGCCTGGGAAGCCGGCCTCACCGCGCGCTTCTCCGATGCCCAGGATCGCCTGGGGCCAGGCGAGGTCGCCACCTCGGGCTACGTGGTGCTGGATGCCGAGGCGGCCTGGCGCTGGCAGGCGATGACCCTGCGCGCGGGCGTCAGCAATCTGCTCGACAAGACCTACAGCGACTTCCTCAATCGCAACCGCAGCGCCAGCGACCCCTTCCTCGCCGAGGATCCTGAGAGCCTGGATCTTCCGCTCAACGAACCCGGCCGCAGCCTCTGGGTGGGCGTCGATTATCGCTTCTGATTGATCAGCGTGGCAGGAGCGTGCGGCGCGTGTCGAAGAGACGGGAAGGTGAGGCTGGGGGAGGAGTGATAGTTTGGCGCCCCCATCAGGGTTCGAACCTGAGACCTTCCCCTTAGGAGGGGGACGCTCTATCCAGCTGAGCTATGGGGGCGCAACGCAGCGCATTATAAGCGCCTGAACGGCCGAGATAAACCCGCCATGGTTCGGGGCGCCACCGCGGACCATGAGTCCGGCGCGATTCCCGGGTAGAATGCGCCCATCTTCGTTTCCGGTGGCCGGCATGACCGAACCCGTTTCTCCTCTCTCGCCGGCTGGCGATCGCCACTTCGATGGCCTGGCCGACAAGTTCGCCGCGAGCCTCTACGGCGGCGCTCGCGGCGAGCTGCGCCTGGCGCTGCTCGACCGCCTGCTGCCCGAGATGCTCGACCTTCGGGAGCAGCCGCTGCTCGACGTCGGCGGCGGCCTCGGCCAGCTGGCGGGCTGGTTCGCCGGGCGCGGTCACGCGGTGACCTTGGCCGAGCCCTCCGGCGAGATGCTCTCGCGGGCCAGGGAGCACCTGGCCGGGAACAACGTCACCTTCCATCAGACGCCGCTGCAGGCCCTTCCCGGAAAGGCCCCCGGGCCCTGGTCGCTGATCGCCTGCCATGCGGTGCTGGAGTGGCTGGCCGACCCGCGCGGTGCCCTGGCCACCCTGGCGAGCCTGCTCGCCCCGGGCGGGCAGCTCTCGCTGATGGTGTTCAATCGCGACGCGCTCAGGCTCTCCAACGTCGTCAAGGGCAACCTGGAGAAGGCCCTGGCCGACCGCCTGGAGGGCAAGGGGCTTCGCAAGCGCCTGACGCCGATCTCGCCGCTGACCCACGGGCAGATGGAGGCCTGGAGCGTCGAGAATGATCTCGTGATCCGCGAGGTGGCGGGCATCCGGGTGTTCTCCGACTACCTGCGACACCCGCCGGAGAGCGAGGCCGACCGCGAACGCCTGCTGGCGCTCGAACATCGCTACTGCCGGGTCGATCCCCACTGGCGGCTCGGCCGCTACCTGCTCTACACCCTGGAGCGCCCGATCCATCCCGCACAGGAGCCCACCCCATGAGTGCCGAGACTCCCGTCTGCCAGCTGCTGGAGCGACAGGCGTTCGACTACCGCGGCTGGCTCTGGGTGGCGCCGCCCAGGGACGCCTGGCTGGAGGCGGGGCAGGGCAGACTGCTCTCCGCCGACCAGGCGGTGCGTGCCGCCTGGCAGGCTCGGGGACTCTCGACGGTCTCGCCCTTCGAGGCCGTCGAGGCGGCGCCTCCGGGAGTGGTGCTGTTCTGGCCCAAGAGTCACGCCCTGGGCGAATGGTGGCTGCTGTGGCTCTGCGCCCACCTGCCGCCGGGCACCCCGCTGCAGCTGGTCGGAGAGAATCAGGGCGGCATCAAGCGCGTGCTCAAGGTGCTGGCGGCGCTGGGGCTTGGCTGTCGCAAGGTGGACGGCGCCCGGCGCTGCGGCCTCTACGCGACTCGCCTGGACCGGGTGGGGATCGATCCCGACGAGGCCTGGATGAGCTTTGAGGCCGAGGGCCTGAAACTGGTCAGCCATCCCGGGGTGTTCGGCCACGGCAAGCTCGACGACGGCACCCGGCTGCTGCTGGGCGAGCTGCCCGGGGTGCTGGGAGAGTCGCTTGGCGATGTTCTCGATCTGGGCTGCGGCGACGGCATCATCGCCGCCTGGCTGGCGCGGCGCGGCGCGCGGGTCACCGCGACAGACGTCAACGGCTTCGCGGTGGAGGCGACGCGGCGCACGCTCGAGGCCAACGGCCTGGCCGGCGAGGCGCTGGCGAGCGACGTCTATTCGGCGCTTGGCGCCCGACGCGACGGCTCCCGACGCTTCGACGCCATCATCAGCAACCCGCCCTTCCACCAGGAGCGGGCCATCGACTTCGGCCCGGCGGGGCGGCTGATTCTCGAGGCGCCGGATCACCTCAACCCCGGTGGCCAGCTGCTGCTGGTGGCCAACGCCTTCCTGCCCTATCCGGACCTGCTGACCCGCGCCTTCGGCGGCTTCGAGATCCTGGCCGACGATCGGCGCTTCCGGGTCTATCGGGCGATCAAGGCCGGATCGAGGGCCTGATCAGGGCTTGATCAGGGCTGGGGGTCGCGATAGGCGATGTCGGTGATCAGGTAGGTGGTCTCGCCGCCCGGCGCGGCCACCGTGGCCTCATCGTCGAGCCCCTTGCCCAGCAAGACCTTCGCCAGCGGGGCATCCACGCTGATCCAGCGCTTGGTGGTATCGGTCTCGTCGTGGCCGACGATGCGGATGGCCAGCTCCTCGCCTTCTTCGTCTTCCAGGGTGACGAAGGCGCCGAAGTAGACGCGTTCGGTATCCGCGGGGAGCCGGTCGACCACCGTCAGCTCGTCGAGGCGCTTGGTGAGATAGCGGATGCGCGCGATGACCCGATTGAGCTCCTTCTTGTTGTAGGTGTAGTCGGCGTTCTCGCTGCGATCGCCCAGCGCCGCCGCCTCGCCCACCTTGGTCGAGAGGGCCGGGCGCTTGACCCGCGAGAGATGATCGAGGATGCCGCGCAGCCGCTCGGCCCCCTCGGCGGTGATCAGGTTGCTCTTGGGTTCCTGGCGCGGGTCCTTGGCGGGGTCGCGCCAGCGCGTCATGTTGCGGCCCTTCATCGCTCGCCTCCTCCGGCTGTCGAGAGGGGGCAAGATACGCCATCGTATCGGCGCACGCCACGGTACCTCTCGCTCGCCTGGTAGTTCATTCGAACGTTCGTTACATTGCGGGTGGCACGTTCACAACAACAATCCCACCGGGAGTTCCGCCATGCATCGTCGTTCACTGTCCGCCATCGTTCTCGCCGCCGTACTCGGCTCGGGGCTGCTCGCCGCCTCGCTCGTACAGGCCCAGGCCGAGCCCCAGGCCTGGGGCCACGCAGTGAGTGAGCTGCGCCACCGCTGGGAGCAGATCACCACCGAGATGCCCGAGGATCGCCGCGAGTCCGCGCTCGAGTCGCTGGCGGATGAGAGCAGTGCCCTTGCCGAGGCCTATCCCCGCCAGAGCCCTGTACTGGTCTGGCGGGGCATCGTGCTGGCCTCCCATGCGCGGGCGGCCGGCGGGCTCTCCGCCCTGGGCTCGGCCAAGCAGGCGCGCGAGGTGCTGGAGCGCGCCGTCGAGCTCGACCCCGAGGGGCACAACGGCTCCGCCTGGGTGACCCTGGGGGCGCTTTACGACAGGGCACCCGGCTGGCCGGTGGCCTTTGGCGACGAGCAGACCGCCGAGCGGATGTTCCAGCGGGCCCTGTCGATCCGCCCCGATGGGATCGACGTTCACTACTATTACGCCGCCTTCCTCGAGGAGGAGGGGCGAGGCGACGAGGCCCGTGAGCACGCTCGCCGCGCCGTCGCGGGCACGGCCCGCGCGACTCGCCCGCGCTCCGACGAGGCGCTGCGCGACGATGCCAGGGCGCTGCTCGCTCGCCTCTGAGGAAGCGCGGCGGGGCAGGATGGTTGGCATTCTCGTCCGAGGTCCCGATAATGGGGCCTTTGTGCGATCGGGAGACCGGCATGAGCGATACGCGCCCGCCTGCAGACGATCACGACCTCACCCGCGAGCTGCCCTTCACGGCGGCCGACGTGGAGCTGGAGGAGCGGCGCTGCCTGCACGAGGGGTTCTTCCGCCTGGAGGCGCTCCACCTGCGCCACCGCCTCTTCGAGGGTGGCTGGAGCGGCCGCATGGTGCGCGAGGTGCACCGTCGCCACGACGCGGTGGGTGTGCTGCTCTACGACGTGGAGCGTGACGCCGTGGTGCTGATCGAGCAGTTCCGCGCCGGTGCCCTCGATGATCCCGCCTCCCCCTGGAAGCTCGAGGTGGTCGCCGGGCTGGTCGAACGCGGCGAGAGCACCGCCGAGGTCGCCCGCCGCGAGGCCATGGAGGAGGCCGGCTGCGAGGTGGGCGAGCTGATCGAACTGCATGCCTACTATCCCAGCCCCGGCGCCTGCGACGAGCGCGTGACCCTGTTCTGCGGCCTGGTCGACAGCCGCGGTCTCGGCGGCGTTCACGGGCTGGACGAGGAGCACGAGGATATCCGCGTGCATGTGCTACCGTTCCTTCGTGCCTGGGAACTCCTGCAGGCTGGACGACTCGACAATGCCATGTGCCTGATCGCCTTCCACTGGCTGGCCGGCGAGCGTGCATCGTTGCGAGCAAGGAGGTAGCGTGCCGAGAAACGCCTATGTCACCGACCTGAAGACCCTGCAGGGCGAATGCACGGCTAACTTCATTCGCCTCAGCCGGCTGCTGGGCGACCTGGAGGCCGGCGAGACCCGCGAGGTGGCGCTCGTGAACCGCGGGCGCCGCCTGGGCGCGCTATGTCTCGAGCTGCAGGAGCGCGCGCCCTACACCAGTATCGTGCGCGTCTCCCAGCGCGGGGTGCTCGATGGTGTGATCGATACGCCGCGCATGCGCGTGCATCTCTACCACGACGTGCGCATGGCCGAGGTCACCGACTTCCAGCGTCAGCGCCACTTCCACGGCCGCTACCGCTACCCCAACGCGCGCATGCACCAGCCCGACGAGAAGCTGCAGCTCAATCGCTTCCTCGGCGAGTGGCTGGAGCACGGGCTGGCCCACGGCCACTCCGACCTGCCGCAGCTGCCCTGACGACGCCGTCCGGCACGTTTAGCGCCGAATCCCCGCCCCTTCGCCCGCCCGATTTAAGTGAGCCGTCCCGATGCGCCTGGTCCAGATCACCGATTGCCACCTGCACGCCGACCCCGCGGCGCGCGGCCGGATCGGCGTCCCGCTGCGCCAGCTCGAGGCCGTGATCGAGGCGGTCAACCGCGAGCGCCCGGATCGGGTGGTGGTCAGCGGCGATATCAGCCAGGACGAGACGGCGGCCTCCTATGAGCTCGCCGAGCGGACGCTTTCGCGACTCGACGCCCCCTGGTGCTGGCTGCCGGGCAACCATGACCGTACCGACCTGATGGCCGAGCGTCGGGCACTGCCCGATGAACTCGACCTGGGTGTCTGGCGTGCGCTGCTGCTGGATACCCAGGTCTGCGGCCGTGAGGGCGGTGAGCTGGGCCTCGAGCGGCTGGCGGCCCTGGACGCCCGCCTCGCCGGTGACGATCGCCCGACGCTGGTGTTCATGCACCACCCGCCGCTGCCCGTGGGCACGGCCTGGCTCGACGAGATCGGCCTGGCCGACGCCGAGGCCTTCTGGCGCCTCCTCGCCCCGCATCGCCAGGTGCGGGCGGTGTGCTTCGGCCATATCCACCAGGCCTACGAGGGCATTCGGGCCCTGGCCGGCCGGCGGGTAGCGGTCTATGGCTGTCCCGCTTCCAGCGATCAGTTCCTGCCCGGCGCCACGACCTTCGCCCTTGACGAGGCCGCCCGCCCGGGCTATCGCCTCTACGACCTGCGCCCCGGCGCCCTCGAGACTCGGGTGGCACGCGTTGTGTTCTGAGGGTCCACGGCGTCACGCCGGGCTTCTGTTGAGTATCGGGTAGTTAAAACAAGTATAAAAAGATAGTTATTGATTCTTTTGAGTTATTACCGCCCCGGCGTTACCCTGTATCGCATGATCTCACCCGCCCAACGTCATGCGAGGTAGCCGGGCCATGAGCAGTCTTTCCGCACCGTCACGCGAGAGCGCCGCCGAGGCTGGCGTCGGTGACCCGACGCCGTCGCGCCAGCGCCTCACCCATCTGCAGCAGCTCGAGGCCGAGTCGATCCACATCATCCGCGAGGTGGTGGCGGAGTTCGCCAACCCGGTGATGCTCTACTCCATCGGCAAGGACTCCTCGGTGATGCTGCACCTGGCGCGCAAGGCCTTCTATCCCGGCCCGCCGCCGTTCCCGCTGATGCACGTCAACACCACCTGGAAGTTCCGCGAGATGATCGAGTTCCGCGATCGCATGGCCGCGGAATCCGGCATGGAGCTGATCGAGCACATCAACGAGGAGGGGCGCGCCGCCGGCATCAATCCCTTCGATCACGGCTCCAGCGGCTATACCGACGTGATGAAGACCGCGTCCCTCAAGCAGGCGCTGGACAAGTACGGCTTCGACGCCGCCTTCGGCGGGGCGCGGCGTGACGAGGAGGCCAGTCGCGCCAAGGAGCGGGTGTTCTCCTTCCGCGACCGCCACCACCGCTGGGACCCCAAGAACCAGCGCCCGGAGCTGTGGAACCTCTACAACGCCCGGGTCAACAAGGGCGAGTCGATCCGCGCCTTCCCGCTCTCCAACTGGACCGAGCTGGACATCTGGCAGTACATCCATCTCGAGGGCATCCCCATCGTGCCGCTCTACTTCTCCGCGCCGCGTCCGGTGGTGGAGCGCGACGGCATGCAGATCATGGTCGACGACGACCGCCTGCCGCTGGCCGAGGGCGAGGTGCCCGAGGAGAAGTGGGTGCGCTTCCGCACGCTCGGCTGCTACCCGCTGACCGGCGCCGTGGAGTCCCGGGCGGCCACCCTGCCCGAGATCATCCAGGAGATGCTGCTGACCCGCACCAGCGAGCGCAGCGGCCGCGCCATCGACCACGACCAGGCCGGTTCCATGGAGAAGAAGAAGCGCGAGGGGTACTTCTAAAGATGTCACATCAATCGACACTGATCGCCGACAACATCGAGCAGTACCTGCACGAGCACGAGAACAAGGACCTGCTGCGCTTCATCACCTGCGGCAGCGTCGACGACGGCAAGTCGACCCTGATCGGGCGGCTGCTCCACGACTCCAAGATGATCTTCGACGACCAGCTGGCGGCGATCACCCAGGCCTCGAAGAAGAGCGGTACCACCGGCGAGGCGGTGGACCTGGCGCTGCTGGTCGATGGCCTGCAGTCCGAGCGGGAGCAGGGCATCACCATCGACGTGGCCTATCGCTTCTTCTCCACCGACAAGCGCAAGTTCATCATCGCCGACACTCCGGGCCATGAGCAGTACACCCGCAACATGGCGACCGGCGCCTCCACGGCGAGCCTGGCGATCATCCTGATCGACGCCCGCTACGGCGTGCAGACCCAGACCCGTCGGCACAGCTTCATCGCCGACCTGCTGGGCATTCAGCACTTGGTGATCGCGGTCAACAAGATGGACCTGGTCGGCTTCGACGAGGCGCGCTTCGAGGAGATCGTCGCCGAGTATCGCGCCTTCGCCGAGCAGCTCGACGCCCCCGATATTCGCTTCGTGCCGCTCTCGGCGCTGGAGGGCGACAACGTCGTCAATCGCAGCGACAAGACGCCTTGGTACTCAGTCGATGGAAAACCAGGCCCGCCGCTGCTCGAGCTGCTGGAGAGCGTCGAGGTGAGTCGCGATCGCAACCTGACCGACCTGCGCCTGCCGGTGCAGATCGTCAACCGCCCCGATCTCGACTTCCGCGGCTACGCCGGCACCCTGGAGGCGGGCATCCTGCGCCCGGGCCAGGCCATCAAGGTGCTGCCCTCCGGGCGGACCTCGACGGTGGAGCGGATCGTCACCTTCGATGGCGACCTGGATGCCGCCTGGCCGGGCCAGGCGATCACCGTCACCCTGAGTGATGAGGTCGATATCTCGCGCGGTGACTGGATCGTCGCCGCGGATGCCGAGGTCGCCCTGGCCGATGCCTTCGAGGCGGACATCGTGTGGATGCACGACGAGCCCCTCACCCCCGGGCGGGCGGTCGACATTCGCCTGGCCGGGCGCTCCGTGGCGGGCCGGGTCGGCGAGATCCTCCACCAGGTGGACGTCAACAGCCAGGCGCGTCATTCGGCCGAGCGGCTCGAACTCAACGCCATCGCCCGCTGCCGGGTCGAGCTGACCGCCGAGGTGGCGCTGGACGACTACGATCGCAGCCCGGGCACCGGCAGCTTCATCGTCATCGACCGGCTCACCAACGTCACCGTTGGGGCGGGCATGATTCGCGCCGTCGCTCAGTCGTCTGCTCGTCCGGCGGGCGAGGTGGACTGGGCCGGCTTCGAGCTGGAGCTCAACGCCCTGGTGCGCAAGTACTTCCCGCACTGGGAGGCGAAGGACCTGCGCGAGCTGCTCAACAAATAAGCCGATGACTCCGGCCGACAACGAGCCCGCCGACCCCGTGTCGTCGGGCTTCTTGTCGTCTGGGGCAGGAGTTTCGGAAACCGGCTCTGGTAGGCTGGGTCCAATGATCTGACCCCGCTATGGAGCCTGTCCGATGATCGTCCTGGCAATCGCCCTGCTGCTGGCACTCTTCCTGCTGCCCAACCTCTGGGCGAAGTGGGTGCTTGCCCGTCACGCCCGAGGGCGCGAGGAGTACCCCGGCACTGGTGGCGAACTCGCCGAGCACCTCATTCGGCGACTCGGCCTCGAGGGTGTCCGGGTAGAGGTGACCGATCAGGGCGATCACTATGACCCCGAGGCGCGGCGGGTGCGGCTCTCACAGGAACACTACACGGGGCGCTCGCTCACGGCGGTGACGGTGGCGGCCCATGAGGTGGGTCATGCCATCCAGCACCGGGATGGCTATGCGCCGCTGCTGGCGCGCTCGCGGCTGGTGGCCGTGGCGCAGAAGGCCGAGAAGATCGGGGCGCTGCTGATGATGGCAGCGCCCTTCCTGTTCGTGCTGACGCGCCTGCCCGGGGGCCTGATCGTCGTGGTGGCCCTGGCGGTGATCAGCTTCGGCACCGCGGCGCTGGTGCACCTGGTGACCCTGCCGGTGGAGTTTGATGCCAGCTTCGGGCGGGCCCTGCCGCTGCTCGCGGAGTACATCCCGGCCCGCGACATGGCCGGTGCTCGCCATGTGCTGACCGCCTGCGCCTTTACCTACGTCGCCGCCTCCCTGGCCAGCGTCCTCAACCTGGGGCGCTGGCTGGTGATCCTGCGGCGCTAGGCCTCGTGCGAGGGTGGCCGACAGGTCTCGGTGTTCTTGCCTCGATGCCCCCGGCGGCGGCCGTCTAGCCTCTCTGCTGGAATGGCGTCTCGGCGTTGACGGGAGGGGGATGCGCAACCTGCCGGGCCGGGAGTAGGCTGAAGGCATCGACGTGATATGGGGCATCCGACCATGAACGGTGCATCTTGAGCGGGTCTCTGGAGAGTGTGGCGTGGGGGAAGCCATCGCTTCGACGCGCCGCCCTGTTCGTCAAGCGGCTGGTGGGGGTCGTGGCTCGGCCGATGAAGCGGGGCCACGGGCGTGGCGGCCTGACGGTCACCCCCTACCGGGGGTATGGCTCGCGGCGAGAAGTCTTCCTCGCGGGCCGCGTGTTTCGTCAGGCGCCGCTTGGCAAAAGCGTGCCGCGCCGCGGCTTCCTGCGTGATCTGGTCGACGTGGCACGACGGATCGGCCGGCGCGGCGTGGCCGAGGCCAGCATCGATATCCGTCTGGGTGACAATCGGGTCGCCGTGACCACCGATCGCGATGGCTACTTCGATGCCCACCTGCCGCTCGTCTCTTCGCTGCCCAGCGATCGTGCCTGGCATCGCGCCGAGCTGTGGGTCAGCGCGGATCAGGAGCTGCCGGTGCGCGCCAGCGCGGAGGTGTTCATCCCGGTACCCGACACCGACCTGCTGGTCATCAGCGACATCGACGATACCGTGATGTACACCGGCGTGGCCGACAAGCTGCGCATGCTCTACCGGCTGTTCATCGAGCAGCCCGATCAGCGCATGGCCTTTCCCGGCGTGGCGGCGCTCTACCAGGGCCTGCACCGCGGCGCCGATGACCAGGACGAGCGCCCCATCCTCTACGTGTCACGGGGCCCCTGGGCGATCTACGAAATGCTGGAGACCTTCTTTCAGCTCAATCGCATTCCGGTCGGGCCGATCCTGTTCCTGCGCGAGTGGGGTATCTCCCTGAGTCACCCCTGGCCGCGTCGGGCCGAGGATCACAAGCAGCAATTGATCAGCCGCATGCTGGCGACGTTCGAGGGGGTGCCCTGCATCCTGATCGGCGACAGTGGGCAGCACGACCCCGAGGTCTACACCCGCATCGTCGAGGCCCACCCCGGGCGCATCAAGGCCATCTATATCCGGCGTGTGGAGCAGCGAGAGGATCGGCAGCGTGCCATCCAGGTGCTCTGCGACCAGCTACGCCACACCCACTGCGATCTGGTGCTGGCCGCCGACAGCGTGCTGATCGCCGAACATGCCCACGCCCAGGGGTTCATCTCCGGCCACGGGCTTGCCGCGGTGCGCCGTGAGGCGGCCATGGCACCTGAGGATAAGGGGCCCGAGGAATCCCCCTGAGGCCTTGGCGCCTGACGATGCCACTGAGGCATGGAACCGCCCATGGCTTCTCGCCAGCGCGCCGCTCGGCTCAGCCCGGCCGGTTGGCCATGACCACCGCGCGGCGCGGGGCAGGGTAGCCCTCCCGGGTGCGGGTCGGGTCGTCGGGAGCGAGGAAGTCGGCCAGCGACTGGAAGGTCATCCAGCCGGTGGGGCGCTGTTCTTGCGTTGTCGTCACCGCCTCGTCCACCACCCGCACGTTGTGAAAGCCGCAGCGTTCGAGCCACTGGCAGAGCGCGGCGGAGGAGGGCAGGAAGTAGACGTTGGGCATGGCGGCGTAGCGCTCCCCGGGCAGCAGCACGGTGGTGGCGTCGCCCTCGACCACCAGGGTCTCCAGCACCAGCTCGCCACCCGGGCGCAGGGCCTCCTTCAGCTGCATCAGGTGCTCCAGCGGGGAGGGGCGGTGATAGAGCACGCCCATGGAGAACACCGTGTCGAAGAAGCCAAGCCGCTCGGGGACGTCCTCGATGCCCACCGGCAGGAAGTGGGTGCGGTGGCCGTCGGCGTCGCCGACGAAGTGACGCACCGCCCGGAACTGCCAGAAGAAGCGCGGTGAGGGGTCGATCACCAGCGCGAAGGCGGCCCCGGCCCCGGCCATGCGCCAGGCGTGATAGCCGCTGCCGCCGCCCACGTCGAGTACCCGGCGGCCCTTGAGCGGCGCCAGGTGCGGAGCCACGCGTTGCCACTTCCAGTCCGAGCGCCACTCGGTGTCGATGTTCACCCCGCCGAGGCAATAGGGCCCCTTGCGCCAGGGCATGAGCTTACGCAGCAGGTTCTCGGCCTGGCGGCGCTGGCTATCGTCGAGCGCCGCCTCGATGCTGATCGTGTCACGATCGAGCTCGACGCGGCGCGTCTCGGGCAGCGCGGGCAGCTTGGCCACGGCCTTCTCCCAGGCAGGCAGGTCGCCGTAGCGCCGGCGGTCGAGCCCCCGGGCCAGTTGGTCGGGCAGCCGGGCCAGCCAGGTGTCGAGGCCCTGGTCGAGTAAGGCGCGGTAGAGGTCGCGGTGTTCCGGCGCGATCGGCACGGGGGGCTCCTTATTAGCGGCAGTCCTTGAAGGCGATCAGCGAGGCGAAGTTGAGGAACTGGAACCAGGTGTGGGCGCGTGAGAAGCCGGCCCGAGCCAGGCGCTCGTGATGGCCCACCAGGGTGTCCGGCACCAGCACGTTCTCCAGCGCCGTACGCTTCTGGCTGATCTCCATCTCGCTGTAGCCGTTGGCGCGCTTGAAGTCGTGATAGCGCTCCACCAGCCAGGCGTTCTCCTGCTCGTCGGCGGCCTTGATCTTCTCGGAGAGCACCAGCACGCCGCCGGGCTCCAGGGCGGCGAAGAGGCGTGAGATCACCGCGTCGCGGTCCTCCGGGGCGAGAAACTGCAGGGTGAAGTTGAGCACGATCATGCCGGCGGGGGCGTACTCCAGCTGGCGGATATCGCCCTCGAGCACCTCCATGGCGTGGTCGGGACACTCCTCCGCCAGGGTCTCCCGGGCCCGGGTAACCATGGCGGGGGAGAGGTCCACGCCGGTGTAGCGAAAGGCCTCCGGCGCCAGCGTCCCGGCCAGTGCCAGGCCGGCAGCGCCCAGCGAGCAGCCGAGGTCATAGACGTGGCCGCCGTGGCGCAGGTGGCGGCCGGCGATCACGCCGAGCATGCCCAGTATCTGGCCGTAGCCTGGCACCGAGCGGCGAATCATGTCGGGAAAGCAGGCGACGACCTGCTCGTCGAAGGAAAAGCGCGCCACCCGGTCCAGGGGTGTCGAAAAGATCGCGTCACGGTAAGATGCGTCACTCATGGAACAGGCCGGATATCATGGGGTAAGGGGCGCCATTCTACGCCTCGCCCGCACCGGCTGCACGACAGGACGTTCAGGAGAATCCCATGATAGAGCCCACCATCGACCAGGGGGCTGCCTGGCAGGCACTGGCCGAACACGCCAACGGGATGCGTGCCACGCACCTGAGTACACTCTTCGCCGGTGAGTCGGGTCGCTATGGCGCCTTCACCCGCCAGGCGGCGGGCCTGACCCTGGATCTCTCCAAGCAGCGCTGGGACGCCGAGACCCTGGCGAAGCTGCTCGACCTGGCCCGGGAGGCCGAGGTTCCCGAGGCGATTCGTGCCCTGCTCGCCGGCGAGCGGGTCAATCGCAGCGAGGATCGTCCGGCCCTGCACACCGCCCTGCGGCTGCCCCCGGAGGCGAGCCTGGTGGTGGAGGGTGAGGACCTGGTGCCCTCGGTGCATGCGACCCTTGATCGCATGGCGACCATGGTCGAGCGCTTCCACGCCGGGCAGTGGCGGGGCGCCACCGGCAAGGCGATCTGCGACGTGGTCAACCTCGGTGTCGGCGGCTCCGACCTGGGGCCGCTGATGGTGACCCACGCCCTGGCCGACTATCGGCCCCGGGGCGTGCACGCCGTCGACGTGCACTTCGCCTCCACCATGGACGGCTCCCAGCTGGCCGACTACCTGGCTCGTCTCAACCCCGAGACCACGCTCTTCGTGCTCTCGTCGAAGTCGTTCACCACCATCGACACCCTCTCCAACGCCCGCACCGCCCGCGACTGGCTGATGGCGCGCCTGATGGGCGAGGGCCGCGAGGAGGGCGTCGATGCCGAGCTCGTCATGCACCAGCACTTCATCGGCATCTCGGCGAGTCCCGAGAAGATGTGCGAGTGGGGCATCGCCGAGGCGCATCAGCTGGAGTTCTGGGAGTGGGTCGGGGGCCGCTACTCCCTGTGGGGCGGCATCGGCCTGCCCATCGCCCTGGCGGTGGGCATGGCGCAGTTCCGCGAGCTGCTCGCCGGCGCCCATGCCCTGGACACCCACTTTCGCGAGGCGCCCCTCGAGGACAACCTGCCGGTGCTGCTGGCCCTGGCGGGGATCTGGAACGTCAACTTCCTCGACGTCCGCGCCCACTCGATCCTGCCCTACGACGGTCGGCTGGAGTACTTCGCCGCCTATCTCGAGCAGTTGGAGATGGAGTCCAACGGCAAGTCGGTGACCCACGACGGCCAGGCCGTCGGCTACTCTACCTGCCCGGTGCTGTGGGGCCAGCTCGGGCCCAATGCCCAGCACGCCTTCTATCAGCTGCTCCACCAGGGCACCCAGGCGGTGGAGTGCGACTTCATCGCCCCCCTGGTGCGCTACGAGGACGTCGAGGACCCGGCCACCCGCGACCACCTGATGGGCCAGCATCGCCTGACGCTCGCCAACTGCTTCGCCCAGTCGCGGGCCTTGATGCTCGGCGACGAGGCCGTCGAGGACGACGGGCCGCGCCCGGTGCACAAGCGCTACCGCGGCAACCAGCCCTCCAGCACCCTGCTGCTCGAGCGGCTGACGCCGGCGACCCTGGGTGCGCTGATCGCCCTCTACGAGCAAAAGGTGTTCGTCCAGGCGACCATCTGGGACGTCAATCCCTTCGACCAGTGGGGCGTGGAGCTCGGCAAGCAGATCGCCGGCGAGACGCAGCGTATCCTCGAGCATCATGCCGACCTCGCCACCATGGACGACTCTACTCGGGGCCTGATAGAGGCCGCCTGGGCGGCGGAACGCGGTTCGTGATGATACTGGCTGCATGTACAGGGGTTGCGGTATGCTGAGCCCCGCCCGGAGGCGGCCGGCGGCCAGCGGGGTGCTCTACCTGCACGGGTTCAACAGCGGCAGCGGCTCGCCCAAGGCGGGCTGGATGCGTGTGGCCTGCGCGCGGCTCGGGCTGCCCTGCGTCACGCCGCAGCTGCCGCACCGGCCACGTGCCGCCCTGGCCTGTGCCGAGGCGCACCTCGCCGAGCTTGGGCCGGCCCCGCTGGTGGTGGGCAGCTCCATGGGTGGTTTTCTGGCCACCCTGATCGCCGAGCGTCACGACCTGCCGGCGGTGCTGATCAATCCGGCGGTGGCCCCGGCCACGCTGGTAGCGGATTGGGTCGGTCAGCGCTTCGACAACGCCTACACCGGTGAGCGCTTCGCCATCGAGGCCGCGCATCTCGAGGAGCTCGAGGCGCTGACGCCCGGGCGAGTCACGGCCGAGCGCTACCTGCTGCTGCTGGGCACGGCCGACGAGACCCTGGATCCCCGGCGGGCCTTCGCCCTCTACCGGGGCGCGCGAGTCATCCTGCACCCGCGGGGGGATCACGGCTTCGCGGCCCTGGCAGACTACCTGCCGGCGATCCTCGCCCACGGCGGCCACTCCCTGTCGGCGGTGCGGCTCGCCAGCCGCGAGGGCCCCGGTGTTCAAGCGACTGGCGTCCAGGCTCCTGGCATTCAGGCTCCTGGCATTAAGGGCACCGGCGTCCCGGGCGAAACGAACGATCGCAACCATTTTGGGTGATGCATGACGCAATACAGTGCCAGCTCCATCGAGGTCCTCTCCGGCCTCGAGCCGGTGCGCAAGCGCCCCGGCATGTATACCGATACCTCGCGGCCCAATCACCTCGTCCAGGAGGTCATCGACAACAGCGTCGATGAGGCGCTGGCCGGTCATGCCGGGGCGATCACCGTTCGCCTGTTCGAGGACGGCGGCGTCGAGGTCTCCGACGACGGCCGTGGCATGCCCATCGATATCCACCCGGAGCACGGCGTCTCCGGGGTCGAGCTGATCATGACCCGGCTGCACGCCGGCGGTAAGTTCTCCCAGTCGAGCTATCGCTTCTCCGGCGGCCTTCACGGCGTCGGGGTCTCGGTGGTCAACGCGCTCTCCAAGCGCCTGGAGGTCGAGGTGCTGCGTGACGGCAGCCGACACGGCATGGCTTTCGAGCACGGCGACAAGGCCTCCCCCCTGCAGGTGATCGGCAGCGCCCCCAAGCGTGCCCGCGGCACGGTGCTGCGCTTCTGGCCCGAGGAGAGCTACTTCGATAGCCCGAAACTATCCCTGTCGCGCCTCAAGCACCTGCTGCGCGCCAAGGCGGTGCTCTGCTCGGGCCTCAAGGTCACCCTGGTGGAGCCCGACGGCAACCAGAGCGTATGGCAATTCGCCGATGGCCTTCGTGACTACCTGGCCCAGGCCACCGACGGCTATGAGGTGCTCCCGGCCTCGCCCTTCATCGGCCACTTCGCCGACGACGAGCACGGGGTGGACTGGGCGATCCAGTGGCTCCCCGAGGGCGGCGAGCCGCTGCTGGAGAGCTACGTCAACCTGATCCCCACGACCCAGGGCGGCACCCACGTCAACGGCCTGCGGGCCGGGCTGCTCGATGCCCTGCGCGAATTCTGCGAGTACCGAAGCCTCTTGCCACGGGGCGTCAAGCTGACCGCCGAGGATCTCTGGGAGCGCGTCTCCTACGTGCTCTCGGTGAAGATGCTCGAACCGCAGTTCGCCGGCCAGACCAAGGAGCGGCTGTCGTCGCGCACCGTGGCGGGCTTCGTCTCCGGTGTGGTCAAGGACGCCTTCTCGCTGTGGCTCAACCACCACGTCGATCAGGCCGAGGCGCTCGCCGAGCTCGTCATCAGCGCCGCCCAGCGTCGCCAGAAGAGCTCGAAGAAGGTGGCGCGCAAGAAGGTCACCTCGGGGCCTGCGCTGCCTGGCAAGCTCGCCGACTGCTCGGGTCAGGACCCGGCCGCCAGCGAGCTCTTCCTGGTCGAAGGCGACTCGGCCGGCGGCAGCGCCAAGCAGGCGCGCAACCGTGAGAGCCAGGCGATCCTGCCGCTGCGTGGCAAGATCCTGAATACCTGGGAGGTGGAGTCCCACGACATCTACGGCTCCCAGGAAGTGCACGACATCGCCGTGGCCGTGGGCATGGACCCGGTCAGCGAGGATCTCTCCAAGCTGCGCTATCACAAGATCTGCATCCTCGCCGATGCCGACTCCGACGGTCTGCACATCGCCACGCTGCTCTGCGCGCTCTTCGTGCGTCACTTCCCGGCGCTGGTGGATTCCGGCCATGTGTTCGTCGCCATGCCACCGCTCTACCGCATCGACCTGGGCAAGGAGGTGCACTACGCCCTGGACGAGAGCGAGAAGGCGGCCATCCTGCGCAAGCTCGAGGGCAAGCGCGGCACGGTGAACGTTCAGCGCTTCAAGGGCCTGGGCGAGATGAGCCCGTTGCAGCTGCGCGAGACCACCATGGCGGTCGAGACCCGTCGCCTGGTGCAGCTCACCCGTGAGGTCGGCGACGGCACCATGGAGATGATGGACATGCTGCTGGCCAAGAAGCGCGCCCCCGACCGCAAGAGCTGGCTCGAGGACTACGGCAACCTGGCGGATATCGAAGTATAGCGCCGAGCGCCGAGCTACAAGCGCCGAGCTACAAGCACCGAGCTACAAGCACCGAGCTACAAGCACCAAGGCGAGCGGCGCCGGGAGCCGCTCAGGAGGGGAGGTCCGATGCCAGGGACGGCATCGGTAGCGCCCAGGGACGGGTTCACAGCGCCTCCCCCAAGAGCGGCTTGCGGATCAGCCGCGATCTGACGCCACTGTCACCTAGTTGCAGAGGGATGATCCCTCGACGATTCCACGATCGCGAATAAGGTCAAATTGCTATGACCATGGATATCCAGGTAGCGGAGGGCGACGTCGAGCGTCTCTCGCTGCGCGAATATACCGAGAAGGCGTACCTCGATTACTCGATGTACGTCATCCTCGACCGGGCCCTGCCCCATATCGGCGACGGCATGAAGCCGGTGCAGCGGCGCATCGTCTACGCCATGCGCGAGCTGGCGCTCGGTGCCAATGCCAAGTACAAGAAGTCGGCGCGCACCGTCGGCGACGTGCTGGGCAAGTTCCACCCCCACGGCGACAGCGCCTGCTACGAGGCGATGGTGCTGATGGCCCAGCCGTTCAGCTACCGCTATCCGCTGGTCGACGGCCAGGGCAACTGGGGCAGCCCCGACGATCCCAAGTCCTTCGCGGCGATGCGCTACACCGAGGCGCGTCTGTCGAAGTTCGCCGAGGTGCTGCTTGCCGAACTTGGCCAGGGCACCGTCGACTGGACCCCCAACTTCGACGGCACCATGAACGAGCCGGTGGTGCTGCCGGCGCGGCTGCCCCACGTGCTGCTCAACGGCGGCACCGGTATCGCTGTGGGCATGGCCACCGACATCCCGCCCCACAACGTGGCCGAGGTGGTCGAGGCGACCTGCCACCTGTTGCGCCATCCCGAGGCGACCACCGTCGACCTGCTCGAGTACCTGCCGGCGCCGGACTTCCCCACCGAGGCGGAGATCATCACCTCCCGGGCCGACCTGCGAAAGCTCTACGAGTGCGGGCGCGGTTCGGTGAAGCTGCGCGGGCGCTACGTTCGCGAGGAGAGCAACGTGGTGGTCACCGCGCTGCCCTACCAGGTCAGCGGCGCCAAGGTGCTCGAGCAGATCGCCGCCCAGATGCAGGCCAAGAAGCTGCCGATGGTGGCCGACCTGCGCGACGAGTCGACCCATGAGGAGCCCACCCGGCTGGTGATCGAGCCGCGCTCCAACCGCGTCGACGTCGAGGCGCTGATGGCGCACCTGTTCGCCACCACCGACCTCGAGAAGAACATTCGCGTCAACATGAACGTGATCGGCCTGGACGGCCGGCCGCGGGTGATGCCGCTGCCCGACCTGCTCGGCGAGTGGCTGCGCTTCCGGCGCGCCACCGTGCGCCGGCGCCTCGAGCACCGCCTGGGCAAGGTCGAGGACCGCCTGCATATCCTCGAGGGCCTGCTGGCCGCCTACCTCAACCTCGACGAGGTGATCCGCATCATCCGCGAGGAGGACGAGCCCAAGGCCGCGCTGATCGAGGCCTTCGGCCTCAGCGACCGCCAGGCCGAGGCGATCCTCGAGCTGCGCCTGCGCCACCTCGCCAAGCTCGAGGAGATGAAGATCCGCGGCGAGCAGGACGACCTGGAGGCCGAGCGCAAGCGCCTGCAGCAGCTGCTCGGCAACGAGGCCAAGCTCACCGACCTGATCGAGCAGGAGCTGCGCGAGGCCGGCGAGGCGCACGGCGATGCACGGCGCTCGCCGCTGGTCGAGCGCCAGGAGGCGAAGGCGCTCTCCGAGGTCGAACTGGTCGGCGCCGACCCGGTCACCGTGGTGCTCTCCGAGAAGGGCTGGATCCGCAGCGCCAAGGGCCACGAGATCGACCCCGCCGGGCTCTCCTACAAGGCCGGCGACTGCTTTCACCTCGCCACGCGAGGCAAGACCAACCAGCCGCTGGTGCTGCTCGACGACACCGGCCGCGCCTACACCCTGCAGGCCCACAACCTGCCCAGCGCCCGCGGCCAGGGCGAGCCGGTCACCGGCCGGGTCAACGTGGTGGCCGGGGCGCACATGACGGGCCTGATGCTGGCACCGCCCGAGACGCGCTACCTGCTCGCCTCCGACGGCGGCTACGGCTTCGTCGCCCGGCTCGAGGAGCTCACCGGCAAGAACAAGGCCGGCAAGGCGATCCTCAGCGTGCCCAAGGGCTGCAACGTGCTGCCGCCGCTGGAGGTGCCAGCCGCCGAGGACGCCAGCGTGGCGGCGGTCTCCAACGAGGGGCGGCTGCTGGTCTTTCCCCTCGAGGCGCTGCCCGAGATGGCCAAGGGCAAGGGCAACAAGATGATCGATATCCCCGGCGCCCGGGCCGCGCGACGCGAGGAGTTCCTGCGTGACCTGGTCGTGGTGCCGGCCGGCGCCGCCCTGGTGGTGCACGCCGGCAAGCGTAAGCTGACCCTCAAGGCGGCGGACCTGGACTATTATCGCGGTGAGCGCGGCCGGCGCGGCAGCAAGCTGCCCCGCGGCCTGCAGAAGGTCGACCGCCTGAACGTGGAAGAGTGACATGACGAGACGACTGCTGATCCGTGCCACCGGCACGGCGCGCCCCGGCCAGCTGGCGGGGCTTGGTAAGGCGCTGGCGGCCAGCGGCGCCCGCCTGCTGGACATCAACCAGAGCGTGACCTTCGGCATCCTGTCGCTGGAAGTGCTGGTGGGGCTCGCCCACGAGAGCGATCTGGAGGCGGCGCTCGCGTCGGCGGGAGACGAGCTGGGCCTCGACGTCCAGGCGATCCAGGTCAGCGCCGAGGACTACCAGCGCTGGAGCGCGGTGGCCAGCCAGCCGCGGCTGATCCTGACCCTGCTGGCGCCGCATCTGCCCGCCGGGATCCTCGCCGAGGTGGGCGCGCTGACCGCCGAGCACGGCCTGACCGTGGAGCTGATCCACCGCCTCTCCGGTCGCGAGCCGCTGGACGGCGGCGTGCCCGGGGAGCACGACGCCATCCAGGGCGCCTGCGTGGAGTGCTGGCTGCGCGGCGAGGAGGTCGACCTCGAGGCCCTGCGCGAGAAGGCCCTGGCGCTGGGCGCCATGCACGGCGTGGACATCGCCCTGCAGGAGGACTCCATCTGGCGTCGCCATCGTCGGCTGGTCTGCTTCGACATGGACTCGACCCTGATCCAGACCGAGGTGATCGACGAGCTGGCGCGTCGCCACGGCGTGGGCGACGAGGTGGCGGCGGTCACCGAGCGGGCCATGCGCGGCGAGCTGGACTTCCAGCAGAGCTTCCGCGAGCGCATGGCGAAGCTCAAGGGGCTCGACGAGGCGGTGCTCGCCGAAATCGCCCGGGAACTGCCGCTGATGGACGGCCTCGAGCGGCTGATGCGCCACCTCAAGCGCCTGGGCTATCGCACGGCGATCCTCTCCGGCGGTTTCACCTACTTCGCCCGCCACCTGCAGGAGACCCTCGGCTTCGACGAGGTGCATGCCAATGAGCTGGTGATCGAGAACGGCAAGGTCACCGGCGAGGTGCGCGAGCCGATCCTCGACGCCGACCGCAAGGCCGAGCTGCTGCGCGAGATCGCCGAGCGCGAGGGCCTCGCCATGGAGCAGACCATCGCCGTGGGCGACGGCGCCAACGACCTGAAGATGCTCGCCGCCGCCGGGCTCGGCATCGCCTTTCGCGCCAAGCCGCTGGTCAGGGCCCAGGCGCGCCAGTCAATCTCCACCCTGGGGCTCGATGCGGTGCTCTACCTGATCGGCTATCGCCAGGGCGACCTGGAGGAGCCGTCGCGGTGAGCACGACCTTCGAGACCTGGCGGGGGCACTTCGAGCGCCTGCGCGCCCACAAGGCCTTCGAGCTGACGGTCATCACCATCATCATCCTCTCGGCGCTGTTGATCGGCGCCAAGACCTACGAGGAGACCGGGCGCTTCCAGCAGTGGCTGCTGGCGATGGACGTGGCGGTGACGGTGTTCTTCCTGGTGGAGATCCTGATCCGCATGGGGGCGGAGAAGCGCCTGCGGGACTTCTTCCGCCAGGGCTGGAACGTCTTCGACTTCCTGATCGTGACCGCCAGCCTGATCCCCCTGGACGACTCGGAGATGGTGCTGCTGGCGCGGCTGCTGCGCATCTTCCGGGTGCTGCGTCTGGTGTCGATGATCCCCGAGCTGCGCCTGCTGATGGCGGCACTGGTCAAGTCGATCCCGCGGATGGGCTACGTGGCGCTCTTGATGTTCATCATCTTCTACATCTACGCGGCGCTCGGCAGCTTCCTGTTCGCCGAGGTCGACGAGGTCCTGTGGGGCAACATCTCGATCTCCATGTTGACGCTGTTCCGGATCGCCACTTTCGAGGACTGGACCGACGTGATGTACGCCACCCAGGAGCTGCATGCCTGGAGCTGGATCTACTACCTGACCTTCATCTTCCTGACCGCCTTCATCTTCCTCAACATGATGATCGGCATCGTGCTCGACGTGATGCAGAAGGAGAGCGTGCAGATGGAGATCGAGAGCGGACAGGGCGAGGCCGCGGAACTGCACGGGCTTCGCCGCGACGTGCGCTCGCTGCGCGACCAGCTCGACCGCATGGAGGCGGCGCTGGGCTCTCGACGGGAGGGGAGTGGAGTTGACAGGCGCGAGCAAGACTGATCTTCTAGGGACATGAACACGACATCGCGCCACCTCGTTCTCGACCTACGACTACCCCTAGCCCGCCGCTGAGTGCGACGGGCGGTGCAGCCTGCATCGCCGTCGCCTCGCCCGCCGCTAGAGAGCACGTCCCGGTCGAAACGAGGTTGTAGCATGTCCACCATCCGCAGTATCCGCGCCATGAACATTGCCGTTGTTGCCATCGCCCACGGCTGCCGCCAGGCATCTCGTCAGGTCGCGTGCGACAACATCGACTTCCACGACGCCCCGTCCGCCCCTGGCCGACGGGGCGTCGCTGTTTCTGATTTACCGTTTCTGACTAGCCTTTTCTGACGGAACGTTGCTGAACGCTGCCGCTCACCTGGGAGAACGCCACCATGATGCTCGATAACCCCGCTACCAAGTACCGCCCCTTCGTGGCCGTCGACCTGCCCGACCGCCAGTGGCCCAGCCGGCGCATCGAGGCGCCGCCCCAGTGGTGCGCCGTCGACCTGCGCGATGGCAACCAGGCGTTGATCGATCCCATGGACCAGGAGCGCAAGCAGCGCCTCTTCGACCTGCTGGTGAAGATCGGCTTCAAGCAGATCGAGGTAGGCTTTCCTTCGGCCTCCCAGACCGATTTCGACTTCGTGCGCGCCTTGATCGAGGAGGATAAGGTCCCGGACGACGTGCAGATCCAGGTGCTCACCCAGGCCCGCCCGCACCTGATCGATCGCACCTTCGAGGCCCTGAAGGGGGCGAAGAACGCCATCGTCCACGTCTACAACGCCACCGACCCGGTGTTCCGCCGCGTGGTGTTCAACGTCGGCAAGAGCGAGTGCATCCAGATCGCCGTGGACGCCACTACCCAGATCCGCGAGCACATGGCGGCGGCGCCGGAGACGCACTGGACCTTCCAGTACTCGCCGGAACTGTTCTCCACCACCGAGATGGATTTCGCCGTGGAGATCGTCGACGCCGTGGAGGCCACCTTCGGCGCCACCGCGGAGGCGCCGATGATCGTCAACCTGCCGGCCACCGTGGAGTGTGCGACGCCCAACAACTACGCCGACCAGGTGGAGTGGTTCTGCCGCCATATCCGTCATCGCGACCACCTGATCGTCAGCGTCCATCCGCATAACGACCGCGGCACCGGCGTGGCCGCCGCCGAGCTTGCCGTGATGGGCGGCGCCGATCGGGTCGAGGGCTGCCTGTTCGGCAACGGCGAGCGCACCGGCAACGTCGACCTCGTCACCCTGGCCATGAACCTCTATACCCAGGGCGTGCACCCGAGGCTCGACTTCTCCAACATCACGCCGATCATGCGCGAGGTGGAGTACTGCAACCAGCTGCCGGTGCACCCGCGCCACCCCTACGTGGGCGACCTGGTGTTTACCGCCTTCTCCGGCTCCCACCAGGACGCCATCAAGAAGGGCATGGCCGCACGCCGCGAGGCGACGAACGATCACTGGGAGGTGCCCTACCTGCCCATCGACCCGCTGGACGTCGGCCGCAGCTACGAGGCGGTGATCCGCGTCAACAGCCAGTCCGGCAAGGGCGGCATCTCCTACCTGCTCGAGCAGGAACACGGCATCGAGCTGCCGCGCCGGCTCTCCATCGAGTTCAGCCAGGTGGTGCAGGAAGTCGCCGACCGGCTGGGCAAGGAGATCACCTCGCAGATGATCTACCAGGCCTTCCTCGACGAATACCTGGAGCAGCGCGAGCCCTTTGCCCTGATCAGCCACCGCATGTCCTCGGAGCCGGACAGCCCGACCGTGAGCCTCGAGGCGACCATCGAGGAGTACGGCAAACGCCGCATCATCCAGGGGCAGGGCAACGGCCCGCTGGCCGCCTTCGTCAAGGCGCTGGCCGCCGAAGGCCACGACGTCGAGATCATCGACTACCACGAGCACTCTCGCGGTCAGGGCGCCGACGCCGAGGCGATTGCCTACGTGGAGGTACGTGTCGGCGGCGAGGCAGTGTTCGGCGTGGGCACCGACGAGAGCATCACCAGCGCCTCCATCAAGGGCGTGATGAGCGCGATCAACCGCAAGCTCTCCACCGAGGCGCCGGCGCCCAACGTCACTGCCGAGACGCTGGCTTAACAGCGCCGAGCTAGAAGCGCCGAGCTACAAGCGAACCCCGAAGGCCGCGACCTTCGGGGTTCGCTTTTGTTGTGATAGGTGGATGCTTTGGCCGCTTGGCCGCTTGGCCGCTTGGCCGCTTGGCCGCTTGGCCGCTTGGCCGCTTGGCCGCTTGGCCGCTTGGCCGCTTACAGCGGCGTCTTGCTCGCCTCGCCGGGAACCTCCCGGACCAGCCGCGGCATCAGAAAGCCCGGCAGCACCTCGCGCAACTCCGCGACCAGTACGCGGGCCTCGTCGTCGGTGACGTCGAAGTGCGCGGCGCCGGCCACCGGGTCGAGCACGTGCAGGTAGTAGGGCAGGATGCCCGCCTCGAAGAGCCGCTCGGAGAGCGCGGCGAGGGTATCGACGTCGTCGTTCACCCCGCGCAGCAACACGCTCTGGTTGAGCAGCGTCACGCCCGCCGCCTTGAGCCGTTCGCAGGCCGCCACCACCGCCTCGTCGATCTCCTGGGCATGATTGATGTGCAGCACCATCACCTTCTGCAGCCGGGTCGCGCCGAGCCAGTCGAGCAGGGCAGCGTCGATGCGGTCGGGAATCACCACCGGCAGGCGCGTATGCAGGCGCAGGCGCTTGAGGTGCGGGATCGCCTCGAGCCGCTCGACCAGCCAGGCGAGCTGACGATCGCTGGCGGCCAGGGGATCGCCGCCGGAGAGGATGGCCTCGCGGATCGTCGCATCCTTCCGGAGGTAGTCGAGGCTCTGCTCCCACTGCGCCCGCGAGGGGGCGTTCTCCTCATAGGGGAAGTGGCGGCGAAAGCAGTAGCGGCAGTTCACTGCGCAGGCGGGGCTCGCGATCAGCAGCACGCGGCCGGCGTACTTGTGGATCAGTCCCTTGGCCGGGGCATGCTCGGCCTCGGCCAGGGGGTCGGCCACGTAGCCTGCCACCGGACGATCCTCCTCAATGAGCGGCAGCACCTGGCGCAGCAGCGGATCCGACGGATCACCGGGGCGGATGCGGGATAGATAGGCCTCGGGCACCCGTACCTCGAACAGCGCATGGCCACGCGCGGCGCCGCCTTGCCAGGTCGCGTCGAGGCCCAGGCGACGGCATAGCTCGTGAGGATCGCGGATCGCCCCGGCCAGCTGGGTCTGCCAGCGAGCCTGCACGGCGAGGGGCTGGGTCTCCGGAGTGAGAGGCTTGGTCTCCGGGGCGGGGCGCTGCAAAATAGCGCTGCTTCGGGTTATCATGCGGCACACCAGTCAATGCGTACGGGGGCCAGGCCCCCGTGACACTTCATCTGCTTGCGCGTGCCGCCGGCCTCGGCCGGTGGCGCGCTCGAATATGGATAAGCGATCATGGCCAACTATTCTACCAACGAATTCAAGGGCGGTCTGAAGGTGATGCTCGACGGCGATCCGTGCAGCATCGTCGATAACGAGCTCGTAAAGCCGGGCAAGGGCCAGGCCTTCAACCGCGTCAAACTGCGTAACCTGATGACCGGTCGCGTCCTGGAGCACACCTTCAAGTCCGGCGACTCCCTGGAGGCCGCCGACGTCATGGAACTGGAGATGGAGTACCTCTACACCGACGGTGACATGTGGTACTTCATGAAGACCGACGGCTCCTTTGAGCAGTACGCCGTGGAGAAGAAGGCCCTGAGCGACACCGAGAAGTGGCTCAAGGAGCAGGTGCCCTACACCGTGACGCTGTGGAACGACAACGTCATCAACGTGACCGCGCCGAACTTCATCGAGCTCGAGGTCACCGAGACCGACCCCGGCCTCAAGGGCGATACCGCCCAGGGCGGCTCCAAGCCGGCGACCCTCTCCTCCGGCGCCGTGGTCCGCGTGCCGCTGTTCATCAACGAGGGTGAGGTGTTGAAGGTGGATACGCGTAACGGCGAGTACGTTTCTCGCGCTTGAGGGGCGGCCCTTCCTGCGCTCGCTCATACGTCGTTGAATCCCGAGACGGCTTGCTCATTTAGCGCTGCTAAACTCCGCCGCCTTACACGGGATTCGCCTAGTCTGAGCATCGCTCGGAGAGGGCGACAGCTTTGTTGATAAAGCTCTCAAGGCCACGCTCACCCGGCGTGGCCTTGTTGGTTCTGGAGGTCTGGATATGACAGACGACTGGCGCCCCAGCGCCGAGATCGCGACCCTGCGCGAGCGCGCGCGGCTGATCGCCGAGGTGCGCCGTTTCTTCGCCGAGCGCGACGTGTGGGAGGTGGAGACCCCGGTGCTTGGCCACGGCGGCAGCACCGAGGTGCACCTGGCCTCTCTCTCGGCCGAGGCGCTCACTCCGGCCGGCCGCGAGCGGCTCTGGCTGCAGACCTCCCCGGAGTTCGCCATGAAGCGGCTCCTGGCCGCAGGCTCAGGGCCGATCTTCCAGCTGGCGCGCAGCTTTCGCGACGGCGAGGTAGGCCGGCGCCACAACCTCGAGTTCACCATGCTGGAGTGGTATCGCCCGGGCATGGGCCTCGAGGCGCTGATCGATGAGACCGCCGCGCTGGTGGCCCAAGTGCTCGGCCGAGGGGCGGGGGATAAGCCCGGGCCGCTGCGCCGGCGCCGCTACCGCGAACTCTTTCGCGAGGGGCTGGGTATCGATCCCTTCACGGTGCCCCTGGAGGCGCTGCGCCGACTGGCCGGCGAGCGGGGCGGGCTGTCGATGGCCGACAGCGATCGCGACGGCTGCCTGGACCTGCTGATGAGCTTCGTCATCGAGCCGGGCCTGGGGCGCGACGGGATCGACGTGGTGGTCGACTACCCGGCCAGCCAGGCCGCCCTGGCGCGCCACCATCGCGACCCCGAGGACGGCGCGCGGGTGGCCTCGCGCTTCGAGCTCTACCTTGGAGGGCTCGAGATCGCCAACGGCTACGATGAGCTCACCGACGCCGCCGAGCAGCGCGCACGCTTCACCGAGGACAACGCGGCCCGGCGTGCCCTCGGACTTGCCGAGGTGGCGGTAGACGAGCGCCTGCTTGCGGCGCTTACGAGTGGCCTGCCGGCTGGCAGCGGCGTGGCGCTGGGGCTCGACCGGCTGATCCAGCTGGCGCTGGGCAAGGAGAGCGTCGCCGAGGTGATGGCCTTCGCCACCCCTCGTGCCTGACTCGTGCGACGCGAGAAAGTGCCCTGCGTCAGTCGAACTCGCCGAGTCGCTCGCCCATGCGCACCTTCTGCTCCGGCGCGAGGCTCGCGAAGTCCACCGGCTCGGCGAAGCCCATCACCACGGTGGAGCCGAGCTTGAAACGGCCCATCTCCTCGCCCTTCTCCAGGCGCACCGGGGTGTCGAAGCGGATGCGCTGCACGCCGGCACGGGGCAGCGGGGTAATCTGCCCGGCCCAGACCGTCTCGATGGCGGCAACGATCATCGCGCCCACCAGCACCATCACCATGGGGCCGTGTTCGGTGTCGAAGTGACACACCAGCCGTTCGTTGCGGGCGAAGAGGTTGGGCACGTGGTGGGTGGTGGCGGCGTTCACCGAGAAGAGGCGCCCCGGCACGTAGACCATCTCGGTCAGGGTGCCGCCGATGGGCATGTGCACCCGATGGTAATCGCTCGGCGACAGGTAGACGGTGGCGAAGCTGCCGCCCAGATAGCGCCTGGCCGCCTCGCCGTCGCCGCCGAGAAGCTCCATGGCCGAGAAGCGGTGGCCCTTGGCCTGGATCAGCTGGCCGGCCTCGATGGGACCGAACTGCGAGAGGGTGCCGTCGGCGGGGGATACCACGCCCTCGCCGATGGGGCGAGCGTCGTCCTCGAGGGCGCGGGTGAAGAAGTCGTTGAAGGTCGCGTAGGCCGTCGGGTCCGGCTCGGCGGCCTCGTCCATGTCGACCTTGAACTGGCGGATGAAGGCCTGGATCAGGGTATTCTTCAGCCAGGGTTGTTGGCAGTCGGCGAGCCGACCCACCAGTCGCGAGATCAGGTGGTGGGGCAGGGGATACTGGATCAGGGCAAAGAGTCGAGCGAGTGACAAGGGCAGTCGTCCATCAGGGAGTCGGGTAGGGAAGGCCACGCGCAGGCGTGGCCGGAGGCGTTGGCTATCAGGTCTCGATGGGCGTGTCGTCGCGGTTGCCCCACTCCTGCCAGGAGCCGGCGTAGCCGCGAATCTTCTCGAAGCCCAACGCCTTGCCCACGAGCCAGGTGAAGCCGCTGCGATGGTGGCTCTGGCAGTGGGTGACCACCTCCATGTCCGGGGTCAGCCCCAGGGTCTCGAGTTCTGTGATGAGCTCGGCATAGTCGCGGATGCGCAGCCCGCGCTCGCGATCCATGGCGTCGGTCCACTCCATGTTGACCGCCCCGGGCATGTGGCCCAGGCGACGATTGTTGCCCTTCTCGCCATCGTACTCGGCGCGGGAGCGGGCATCCCAGATTGCCAGCCCTTTCTCGCCCAGACCCTTCTCACCCAGGCGCTCGGCCAGCTCGAGACGATCGATGGCGACCTCGGGATGGAGGATCTCGGCCCGGTAGTCGCTGGGTTCAGGCGTCCGCGTCTCAGTGGAAACGGGATGGCCATCCTGGCGCCAGGCGTGGAGGCCGCCGTTGAGGAAGGAGTAGCGGGTGTGGCCGATCAGCTCGAGGGTCCAGAGCAGGCGCCCGGCCCAGCCGCCACCCTCGTCGTCGTAGGCCACCACGTGGGTGTCGCGGGTCAGGCCGAGGGACGAGAACAGCCGCGAGAGTGCCTCGATCGAGGGCACCTCGTTGGGCACCTCGCCCTCGCCGGCCAGCAGTCGCCGATGATCCAGGAAGAGGGCGCCGGGTACATGGCCCTCGCCATGGCTCTCGGCCCTGGCGGGCACGTCGATGATCAACAGCGACGGCTCGTCGAGCCGGGCGGCCAGCTGGTCGGGCTCGATGATCAGCGGGAGCAGGTTGTCTTCGGAACTCATCGCACACTCTCCTTAAATTCGGCTCCTTGAGGTAGGCTCCGCGATGCGGTCACCCGCGCCTCAGGGTAGTCGCCCGGGCTGGCGTCTGGCGTCAGCTCGTCTCGAGGCTCTCGACGATGCGTCGGTAGCTGGCGAAGCGTTCGGGGTGGATATCGCCCCGCTCCACGGCGGCGAGCAGGGCGCAGCCCGGCTCCTGGCGGTGGCGGCAGTCGCGAAAGCGACAGCGCCCCAGCACGTCGCGAAACTCGATGAAGCCCTCGGTGACCTGCTGTTCGTCCAGATGGGTCAGGCCGAACTCGCGGATCCCCGGCGAATCGATCAGCTCGCCACTGCCGGCCTCGTCAGGCGTTCCGGCGCCCGGCGCCGGCAGGGCATAGAGGCGCGCGGTGGTGGTGGTGTGGGTGCCCTTGCGCGAGTCCTTGGACAGCGCGCCGATGCGCAGTTCCTCGTCCGGCAGCAGGCGGTCGATCAACGACGACTTGCCCACGCCGCTCTGGCCGACGAACACCGAGGTGCGGCCGGCGAGCCGGGCGTACAGATCCGAGAGGCCGCCTTCACGCTCGGTGGTGGTGGTGACCACCGGATAGCCCAGCGCCTCGTAGCGGGACAGCAGCGCGCGCAGCTCGCCGCCGTGCTCCGGCAGCAGGTCGATCTTGTTGAGCACCAGCGCCGGGGCGATGCCGGTGGCCTCGGCGGCCACCAGGTAGCGATCGATCAGGTTGGCGTGGGGCGCCGGTTCCACCGCGAAGACGATCAGGATCTGATCGATGTTGGCGGCCACCGGCTTCAACTGACCGCGGGGGTCGGGGCGCTCCAGCACGCTCGTCCGCTCGCCCCGGGCCACCACCACGCCGTCGCGGGCGTCATGGGCGGCGCGCCAGATCACCCGGTCGCCGGTGACCAGCCCCTCGAGGTTGGCGCGCAGGTGGCAGCGCACGGCCGCGCCGCCCTCGTCGGGGCGCACGTCCAGGGTGCGGCCGAAGTGGGCGATCACGCGGCCGTTCTGTTCCGGTCCGTACTCGCCGGCGGCCAGCTTGTCGCTGTCCTGGGAATCAAGCCGATCGGCGCGACGGGCGCGCTCAGCCTGGACCTTCTCGATGCGCCAGCGCTGCTGGCGGCTCAACTTGCGTTTGCTCATGGGGGCCCGAAGCTCGCTACAATAGGGCGCATTGTACTCACCCAAGGCGCCCGCTGTCGTCAGCCGTCGCCCCGCAAGGATGTCCCATGACCGAGCATGCCACGCCCGCCACCGCCGATGAACGCCGCCAGCGCCTGATCTGGATCGACCTGGAGATGACCGGGCTCGACCCGAACCGCGAGCGCATCATCGAGATCGCCACCCTGGTCACCGACAGCGACCTCAACACGGTCGCCGAGGGCCCGGTGATCGCGGTGCACCAGCCCGATGCGCTGCTGGACGCCATGGACGACTGGAACACCAGGACCCACGGGGGCTCGGGGCTGGTGCAGCGGGTCAAGGAGAGCCGGGTCGATACCGCCGAGGCAGAGCGGCGCACCCTCGAGTTCCTCGCCGCCCACGTCGAGGCCGGCGCCTCGCCGATGTGCGGCAACAGCATCCACCAGGATCGCCGCTTCCTGGAGCGGGAAATGCCCGAGCTGCTGGCCTTCTTCCACTACCGCAACCTGGACGTCTCCACCCTCAAGGAGATCGCCAAGCGCTGGAATCCGGGCGCCCTGGCGGGCTTCCAGAAGCGCAACGTGCACCTCGCCATGGACGATATCCGCGAGTCCATCGCCGAGCTCGCCCACTATCGCACCACCTTCCTCAAGACGGCCGACCAGCGCGGCGACGAGGAGGAATAACAGCGCCGAGCTTCAAGCGCCAAGCGCCGAGCAGAGCGGTAACGGGCGGCGAGAGAGCGGCGCCGGGGAGGGCTCGTAGAGGGGGTCATTTGCCATGGACGGCAAATGTAGCGCCCAGGGAGGGGTTCACAGCGCCTCCTCGGAGAGCCGTTGCCGGTCAAGCCGCATTCACCATTGGCAGGCTCAGGCTCAGGCTCAGGCGCTGGCGATGCGCGCCTGGCGCTTCTCACGCTGGCGGGCCAGGGCCCAGCGCACGTGCTCGCGGACCAGGTCGGAGGGGTAGGGCAGCCGCGCCATCAGCGCTGCCTCCACGGCCCGGCTCCAGGGCGCGTTGCCGAGTCCCACGGCCAGGTTGCGCAGCCAGCGCTCGTAGCCGATGCGCCGGATCGGGTTGCCGGCGGTCTTCTCCAGGAATTCCTCCTCGCTCCAGGCGAACAGCGAGACCAGGCTGGCCCGGTCCAGGTCGTGGCGGGGCGCGAAGTCCGGCTCCTGGCTGACTCGGGTGAAGCGGGTGAAGGGGCAGACCAGCTGGCAGTCGTCGCAGCCGAACACCCGATTGCCCATGGCCTCGCGGTAGTGCTCCGGAATGGCGCCGAACAGCTCGATGGTCAGGTACGAGATGCAGGCCCGGGCATCGACTACCCTGTCCTCGACGATCGCCCCGGTCGGGCAGGCGGTGCGACAAGCGCTGCAGCTGCCGCAGTGATCGGTCTCGAAGGGCGCATCCACCGGCAGCGGCAGGTCGGTGTAGAGCTCGCCGAGGAAGAACAGCGAGCCGGCCCGCGGGTTGAGCAGCATGGCGTTCTTGCCGAACCAGCCGAGGCCCGCCTTGCGCGCCAGGGCCCGCTCCATCACCGGGGCGGAGTCGACGAAGGCGCGATAGCCGAAGGCGCCGACCTCGGCCTCGATCCACTTGGCCAGCGTCGCCAGCCGCTTGCGCATCAGCTTGTGATAGTCGCGCCCGGTGGCGTAGCGGGAGACATAGGCCAGCGACGGTCGACCGAGCACCTTGGTGGTCTCCACCTCGGCGGGCAGGTAGTCCAGGCGCACGCTGATCACCCGCCGGGTGCCGGGCACCAGTTCCGCCGGGCGGGTGCGCTTGGTGCCGTGCTTGGCCATGAAGCCCATCTCGCCGTGGTGGCCGGCGGCCAGCCAGGCCTCGAGGTGGGCCTCGTCCTCGGCCAGGTCGACGTCGGTGATGCCCAGCTGCTGGAAGCCGAGCTCGCGGCCCCAGGTCTTGATCCTCTCGGCGAGGGTGGCCATGTCGGGGTCGTCACCCGTGGGGGACACTGGGCTCATGATCGAGAAAACACCATGCAGATCGGCCCCACGACTTGGCGTGGAGCGCAGAGAATTTACACTCGGTATGGTAAAGCATCCCGAACGAGGAGACACCGCATGACCCGGCCAGCCGAACATCCCGCGCCGACGCTGCGGCCGCTCTATCGCGCCGAGCAGGTCCGCGAGCTCGACCGGCGCACCATCGCAGGGGGCATCGAGGGCTTCGCCCTGATGCAGCGTGCGGCGGCGGCTGCCTGGCAGGAGCTCCGGGCGCGCTGGCCCGCGGTGCGCTCGCTCTCCGTGCTGTGCGGCGGCGGCAACAACGGCGGCGACGGCCACGTGCTGGCCGCGCTGGCCGCCGCCGAGGGGCTCACCGTGCAGCGCGTGCTGCTCAAGCCGGTGGAGGCGTTGACCGGTGACGCCCGGCGAGCCGCCGACATGGCCACGGCGGCCGGGGTGGCCGCCGAGCCCTGGCAGGCGGATGTTCGCCTCGAGGGCGACGTCGTCGTCGATGCGCTGCTGGGCACCGGCCTCGGCGGTGAGGTGCGCGGCGCGGCTCGCGAGGCGATCGAGGCCGTCAATGCCAGCGGCCTGCCGGTGCTGGCCATCGATATTCCCTCTGGGCTCGACGCCGATACCGGGGCGAGGCTCGGCGCCGCGATCCGGGCGACGCGCACCGTGACCTTCATCGCCGACAAGCTGGGCCTCTACACCGGCGCGGCCCCGGCGCACGTTGGCGAGCCGGTGTTCTGCGCCCTCGGCGTGGACGCCGAGACCGAGGGCGATATCGCCCCCGCCGCCCGCCGGCTGGAGGCCGGGCTGATCGCGGCCTGGCTGCCCCCCCGGCCGCGCGACGCCCATAAGGGCGATCACGGCCATGCCCTGGTGCTCGGCGGCGCGCCGGGCTTCGGCGGGGCGGGGCTGCTCGCCGCCGAGGCCTGCGCGCGGCTGGGGGCCGGCAAGGTGAGCCTGGCCACCGCGCCCGAACACGTCACCGCGAGCCTGGTGCGTCGCCCCGAGGTGATGGTCCACGGCGTGCGCGGCGCCGGGGATCTCGATGCGCTGCCGGAACGCGCCGACGTGCTGGTGGTCGGGCCGGGCCTGGGGCAGGGCAGCTGGGGGCAGGGCATGCTGCAGGCGGCCCTCGCGGCGTCGCGGCCGCTGGTGGTGGATGCCGACGGCCTCAACCTGCTGGCCTCGCGATTCAGCGGCCGGCAGCGTGACGATTGGATCCTCACTCCGCACCCCGGCGAGGCGGCGCGCCTGCTCGGCTGCTCCGCCGGCGAGGTGGAGGCTGACCGGCCCGCCGCGGCCCTGGCGCTGCAGCGCCGCTACGGCGGCGTGGTGGTGCTCAAGGGCGCCGGCACGCTGGTCGCCGGCCCCGCGGGGCTCGCCGTCTGCCCCCATGGCAACCCGGGCATGGCCAGCGGCGGCATGGGCGATGCGCTCTCCGGCATCCTCGGCGCGCTGCTGGCCCAGGGGGTCGAGCTCGAGGCGGCGGCCCGGCTGGGCGTGCTGGTGCACGCCCTGGCCGCCGACAGGGCGGCCCGCGAGAGCGGTGAGCGTGGCCTGCTGGCTGGCGATCTGGCATCCTGTGCGCGAATTCTGGTCAACCCGACCGTGTGTGATGGCAAGGGCGAGGACGATGCTGCTGCGACTCGATGACGAAGACCGCCAGGTCGCCTTCGGCGCCTGCCTGGGGCGGGCCCTCGAGGGCCACGGTCGCGTGCACCTGACCGGCGAGCTGGGTGCCGGCAAGACGACCCTGACCCGCGGTATCCTGCGCGCCTATGGACACGCCGGCGCGGTCAAGAGCCCGACCTATACGCTGGTGGAGCCCTACGAGCTTACCGGCGTGCTCGTGCATCACTTCGACCTCTATCGCCTGGGCGACCCCGAGGAGCTCGAGTTCATCGGCGGCCGCGACCTGCTCGCCGAGGACGCGCTCTGCGTGATCGAGTGGCCGGAGCGCGGCGAGGGCTGGCTGCCCGCGCCGGACCTCACGGTGCGCCTCGGTCTGGCCGACGAGGGCCGCGAGGCGATCCTCGAGGCGCGCAGTGCCCACGGCCGGGCGGTCCTCGAGCGGCTGGCGGGCATGCCCGAGCTGGCGAATGAACGGATGAGCCGGGAAGGCGACGCGGCGTCATGAGGCCCACGATATCCACAAGGCGTCTACTGGTCGGCCTCGGCATGCTGGGGCTAGGGCTGGCCGGTAGCCTGGCCCAGGCCGCCAGCGTCGATAATCTGCGCCTCTGGGCGGCGCCCGACCATGCGCGCCTGGTCTTCGACCTCTCCTCACCGGCCGCGGCCAACGTCTTCAGCCTCGACAACCCGCGGCGCCTGGTGATCGACCTCGACGACAGCCGGCTCAATACCCGCGTCGATGCGCTCGACCTCGAGGGGAGCGCCATCAGCACCCTGCGCACCGGTGTGCGCGACGGCAACGGCCTGCGGGTGGTGCTGGAGCTCGAGCGGGAGATCGAGCCCCGGCACTTCAGCCTGGCGCCCAACGATCAGTACGGCCACCGCCTGGTGGTCGACCTGGAATACCCTGGCGAGAGTGCCGTCGAGGACCCCATCGATCCCATCGAGTCGATGATCCGCGAGCAGGAGATCGCCGCCCAGCGCGCGCGCAGCGAGGCCGTGGTCGAGGGCAGGAACCCCGCCGAGGTCGACGCGCCCGATGTGCTGGAGCCGGCCACGCCGCACCCCCGGCGCGACATCATCATCGCCGTCGACGCCGGCCACGGCGGCGAAGATCCCGGGGCGATCGGCCCCTCGGGCACCCGCGAGAAGGATATCGTGCTGGAGATGGCCAAGCGCCTGGCCCGCCAGGTCAACGCCACCGAGGGGTTCCGCGCGGTGATGATCCGCGACGGCGACTACTACGTCGGGCTGCGCCAGCGCACCCACATTGCCCGCGAGCAGAAGGCCGATTTCTTCGTCTCGATCCACGCCGACGCCTTCGACAGCCCGCGGCCCAACGGCAGCTCCGTCTATGCGCTGTCGCAGCGCGGCGCCACCTCCGAGACCGCCCAGTGGCTGGCCGCCAGCGAGAACGAGGCCGACCTGATCGGCGGTGTCGACGGCAACCTCTCGCTGGACGACAAGGACGAGGTCCTGCGCGGCGTGCTGCTCGACCTGACCATGACCGCGACCCTCAACGACTCCCTGACCATCGGCGGCCAGGTGCTGGATCGCATGGGACGGGTCAATCGGCTGCACAAGTCGCGGGTGGAGCAGGCCGGCTTCGTGGTGCTCAAGTCGCCGGACATTCCCTCGCTGCTGGTCGAGACCGGCTTCATCTCCAATCCCGGCGAGGAGCGCCGGCTGCGCGACGGGGCCTATCAGCAGAAGATGGTCGACGCCATCTTCGGCGGCATCCGCGGCCACTTTCTGCGCAATCCTCCGCCGGCGAGCCTGCTGGCCTGGCAGCGTGACAACGGCCGCAGCACGGCGGGCAACGAATACCGTATCCAGCCCGGCGACACCCTCTCGGAGATCGCCGCCCGTCACGGCGTGCCGGTGGCCCAGATCCGCCAGGCCAACGAGCTCAACGGAGACGTGATCCGGGTCGGACAGGTGCTGCGCATCCCCCGTTCGTGATCCCGACGTCCCGACTCGTCTTGCCAAGCCCCCGGAGCGACATGCCAGATAATCGACACATCCAGATCCTCGACCCCCGCCTGGCCAACCAGATCGCCGCCGGCGAGGTGGTCGAGCGTCCCGCCTCGGTGGTCAAGGAGCTGGTCGAGAACGCCATCGATGCCGGCAGTCGCCGCATCGAGGTCGAGCTCGAGAACGGCGGTGCCCGGCTGATCCGGGTGCGCGACGACGGCAGCGGCATCGGCGAGGAGGACCTGCCGCTGGCGCTGTCGCGGCACGCGACCAGCAAGATTCACTCTCTCGAGGAGCTCGAGGGCGTGGCGAGCCTGGGTTTTCGCGGCGAGGCGCTGGCCTCGATCAGCTCGGTCTCGCGCCTGGAGCTGACTTCCAACGTCGATGAGGATCCTCGCAGCGGCTGGCGCGTGGTCGCCGAGGGGCGCCGGATGGAGCCCCGCGTCACCCCGGCCCCGCATCCTCGCGGCACCTCGCTGACGGTGCGCGATCTGTTCTTCAACACGCCGGCTAGGCGCAAGTTCCTGCGCACCGAGAAGACCGAGTTTGGCCACGTCGAGGAAGCCTTTCGCCGCCAGGCGCTGTCGCGCTTCGATATCGGCTGGGTGCTGCGCCACAACCACAAGACGCTGCATCAGCTACCGCCGGGCGACGACCCGGTCACCCGCGAGCGACGCCTTGGCTCCCTGCTCGGCAAGGGCTTCCTGGAGAACGCCCTGCACCTCGACCTCGAGGTCGGCGGCCTGCGGCTGTGGGGCTGGGTTGGCCTGCCCACCCACTCCCGCGCCCAGGCCGACCAGCAGTACTTCTTCGTCAACGGCCGTGTGGTGCGCGATCGCCTGGTGGCCCATGCCATTCGCCAGGCTTACCGCGACGTGCTCTTCCACGGCCGCCATCCGGTGTTCGTGCTCTACCTGGAGGTCGACCCGCGGGTGGTGGACGTCAACGTCCACCCGACCAAGCACGAGGTGCGCTTCCGCGACGGGCGCATGGTCCACGACTTCCTGTTCTCGAGCCTGCATCGCGCACTGGCCGAGGCGCGGCCCGGCGAGCGTGACGAGGCCGGCGAACGTCAACACGAAGAGCAGGAAGGACAGGGGGCGGCGCACGATCCTGGCGTGCGTGAGGCCGCCCCGGCCTGGCAGCAGCAGCCCATGGCGCTGCCCGGCCACGGCGGCGGGAGCGGTGGCAGCGGCGGTGACGGGCGCGAGGGCGTGACGCCCGACCGCGTCCGCGCCTTCATGGAAGGCTACCGGGCGCTGCATCCCGAGCACGAGGAGACGCTGCTGACCCCGCAGCCCACCGCGCCGGCCCCCGGCGGCAGCGCGGCCGGGGTGGCCCTCGATGAGCGCCGCGCCGCGCAGGCAGAGCGTGCCCCGCGTGCGGCGATGCCCGAGGAAGACGCCACCCGGGCGCCGCCGCTGGGCTACGCCGTGGCCCAGCTGCACGGCGTCTATATCCTCTCCCAGAGCGAACGCGGCCTGGTGGTGGTGGACATGCACGCCGCCCACGAGCGCATCGTCTACGAGCGCATGAAGTCGCAGGTGCACGGCGCCACTGACGCGACCGGGCTGCAGGCCCAGCCGCTGCTGGTGCCGGTCTCGCTCGCCGCGAGCCCGGCCGAGGTGGCCACCGCCGAGGCCGAGCGGGAGGCCTTCTCGCGCCTGGGAGTTGAGCTCGACGCGGCCGGCCCCGAGACCCTGCTGGTGCGCCAGGTGCCGGTGCTGCTGGCCGATGCCGACGTGGAGCCGCTGGTGCGCGACATGCTCGCCGACCTGGAGCGCTACGGGCGCTCCGACCGGGTCGAGGCGCGCATCAACGAGCTGCTGGCGACCATGGCCTGCCACGGCAGCGTGCGCGCCAATCGCCAGCTCGGCCTGGAGGAGATGAATGCATTGCTGCGCGACATGGAGCGCACCGAGCGCAGCGGTCAGTGCAATCACGGCCGCCCCACCTGGACCGAGATGAGCATGAAGGAACTCGACCGCCTCTTCCTGCGAGGCCAGTGAACTTCGATGTACTGAACCGGATTGTTTATGGGAGACACAGGGGACAGGTCGTAGAGGAGGTCCGATTCCAGGGATGGAATCGGTAGCGTCCAAGGAGGGATTCACAGCGCCTCCTCGCAGACCTGTCGCCGGATTCGTCTCTTCTGGAGCCCGAATGCCTGACGACCGCCCCCCCGCCATCCTGCTGATGGGCCCCACTGCCGCCGGCAAGACCGATCTCGCCATCGAGCTCCACGAGCGGCTCGGCTGCGAGCTGATCAGCGTCGACTCGGCGATGGTCTATCGCGACCTCGACATCGGCAGCGCCAAGCCCGAGCCCGAGGAGCTTTCACGCGCGCCGCACCGGCTGATCGATATCCGCGATCCGGCCGAGCCCTACTCGGCGGCCGACTTCCGCGAGGATGCCCTGCGCGAGATGGCCGCCATCACTGCCGCCGGCCGGGTGCCGCTGCTGGTCGGCGGCACCATGATGTACTTCAAGCGCCTGCTCGAGGGCGTCGCCAACCTGCCGGCCGCCGATCCGGCGGTGCGTGCCGAGCTCGAGCGCCAGGTGGCCGAGCATGGCCTGGCATCACTTCACGAGGAGCTCGCCCGGGTCGATCCGGTCTCGGCGGCGCGCATTCATCCCAACGACCCCCAGCGCCTGACCCGGGCGCTGGAGGTCCATCGGCTCGCCGGGCGCTCGCTCAGCGCGCTGTGGGATGAGCAGCGTCACGAAACCTTTCCCTTTCGTACGTTGTCGATAGGCCTCGGGCCGGCCGATCGTGGCGTGCTCCACGAGCGGATCGCCCGGCGTTTCAGGGTCATGCTCGACGCCGGGCTGATCGATGAGGTTGCCGCGCTGAAGGGGCGCGGTGGTCTCACTGCCTCGCTGCCATCGATGAAGAGCGTGGGCTATCGTCAGGTGTGGGCTTACCTCGAGGGCGAGATCGACCGCGCTGAGCTCGAGAGACTCGGCATCATTGCGACTCGCCAGCTGGCCAAGCGGCAGCTGACCTGGATGCGCAGCTGGCCGGGGCTCGAATGGGTCGACAGCCAGGGTCCCGACCCGCTGGGCGAGGTGCTGAAACTGGTGCGCGAATTCGGCACTTAGCGTAAGATGGCGCTCTCGGTGGCCGGGCAGACAGGCCCCTTAGGGTATTCAGCGTTGCCCCCTGGCCTAAGCGACCATGACCGACATAACATCAACCCCCAGAGACACTTCAGGGAGAGCAACATGTCCAAAGGGCAGTCCCTTCAAGACCCGTACCTGAACATCCTGCGCAAGGAGCGCATTCCGGTATCGATTTTCCTGGTCAACGGCATCAAGCTGCAGGGCCAGATCGAGTCTTTCGATCAGTTCGTCATCCTGCTGCGCAACACGGTCAGCCAGATGGTCTACAAGCATGCTATTTCCACCGTGGTGCCGTCGCGCAACGTGCGTCTGCCGGCCCCGGACGCCGGCGCACCGTCGGATACTGATGTGTGAGGTACTGATTGTTTTTTGAACGCCCCGACGCCGGTGAGACGGCGGTCCTCGTCCATGTGGATTTCCAGGACGAGAAGGAGCGCGAGGACGCGGGAGAGTTCCTCGAGCTGGTTCGCTCGGCCGGTGCCACGCCGGCCACGCTGCTCACCGGCAGCCGCAAGCGTCCCGATTCGCGCACCTTCGTAGGGTCGGGCAAGCTCGAGGAGCTGCGCGAAGCGAAGGCCGTGCACCAGGCCGAACTGGTGATCTTCAATCACTCGCTCAGCCCCTCCCAGGAACGTAACCTCGAGCGCGAGCTCAAGTGCCGGGTGATCGACCGCACCGGCCTGATCCTCGACATTTTCGCCCAACGCGCCCGCACCCATGAGGGCAAGCTGCAGGTGGAGCTGGCCCAGCTAGAGTACATGTCGACCCGACTCGTTCGCGGCTGGACCCACCTGGAGCGCCAGAAGGGCGGCATCGGTCTGCGCGGGCCGGGCGAGACCCAGCTCGAGACCGACCGTCGCCTGCTGCGGGCGCGTATCAAGGCGATTCACAAGCGGCTCGATAAGGTGCGCAGCCAGCGCAACCAGAACCGTCGAGCCCGCTCCCGGGCCGAGATCCCCAGTGTGTCGCTGGTTGGCTATACCAACGCCGGCAAGTCCACGCTCTTCAACGCCCTGACCACCGCCGAGGTCTATGCGGCCGACCAGCTCTTCGCTACCCTCGACCCAACGCTGCGGCGTGTGGAGATCGAGGACGTCGGCCCGGTGGTGCTCGCCGATACCGTGGGCTTCATTCGTCACCTGCCCCACAAGCTGGTCGAGGCCTTCCGCGCGACCCTGCAGGAGGCTGCAGAAGCTAGCCTGCTGGTGCACGTGATCGATGCCGCCGACCCCGACCGCGAGCTCAATGTCGGCCAGGTCGAGGGGGTGCTCGAGGAGATCGGGGCGCGTGATCTGCCGACGCTCAAGGTGATGAACAAGATCGACCTGCTCGACAGCGCCCCGCGCATCGAGCGCGACGGCGAGGGCCGCCCCGAGGTGGTCTGGGTCTCGGCCCAGCAGGGCAAGGGGCTCGAGCTCCTGCAGCAGGCGCTCTCCGAATGCCTGGCCGATGACATCATCGACCTCGAGCTCACCCTGGCCCCGGAGCAGGGCAAGTTGCGCGCCGGCCTGCATGAGCTGAATGCGGTGCGCGACGAGCGTTTCGACGAGCAGGGCCACAGCCTGCTGACGGTGCGCCTGCCGCGGCGCGACTTCCTGCAGCTGATGTCGCACCTGGGCGAGCGCGCCGACGACTACCTGCCGGCGACTCTGCAGGAGAAGCCGGTCTGGGAAGCGTAAATAGGCGTAAGACGAGCGGGGCAGGACGCCTCGCCGCTACCACAACATCACAATAGGGACGCCGGGCTCGGCCGGGCGGCACCCGAAGGATCGCAACGGACGCCCGTCGCCGGCTGTATCAGCGACGGGACGCAACGCAGAGTGGAGACGACGAATGGCCTGGAATGAGCCTGGTGGTGGCAATCAGCACGACCCCTGGAGTGGTGGCGGTCGTGGTGGCAACGGCGGAGGCAAGGGCGGCGGCAATCAAGGGCCGCCCGACCTCGACGAGGCCCTGAAGAAGTTTCAGGACAAACTCAACGGCATGCTCGGCGGCCGCGGCGGCAAGCGCGGTGGGTCCGGGGGCAAGGGCGGCGGTGGCAAGCCGCGCAACGCCTTTACTCTGCCGGGCCTGCTGATCGTGGTGGCGCTGGCCATCTGGGCGGCGTCCGGGTTCTACCTGGTCGACCAGTCCGAACGCGGCGTGGTGCTGCGCTTCGGTAAGTTCCAGGAAGTGGTCACGCCGGGTCTGCAGTGGAATCCGCCGCTGATCGATGACGTGCGCATGGTCAACGTGACCCGCGTGCGCTCGCTGACCCAGACTCAGTCGATGCTGACCCAGGACGAGAACATCGTCTCGGTCGAGATCTCGGCCCAGTACCAGGTCGCCGATCCGCGCTCTTACGTGCTCAACGTGCGCAATCCCGAGCTCAGCCTCGAGAACGCGCTGGACAGTTCGCTGCGCCACGTGGTCGGCGGTACCGACATGATCGATATCCTGACCTCCGGGCGTGAGATCCTCGGCAGCTCCGTGAACAGCCGGCTGCAGTCGTATCTTGACAGTTACGGAACCGGCATCCTGCTGCAGACCCTCAACGTCGAGTCCACCGCGCCGCCCGATCCGGTGCAGGACGCCTTCGATGACGTCATCCGGGCCCGCGAGGATCGCCAGCGCACCATCAACCAGGCACTGGCCTACGCCAATGCCGTGATCCCGGCGGCTCAGGGTCAGGCGCAGCGTCTGGTCGAGCAGGGCCAGGGCTATCGCGAGTCGGTGGTGGCCGAGGCCGAGGGCCAGGCTAACCGGTTCAATGCGCTACTGACCCAGTACCTGGACGCGCCGGACATCATGCGCGAGCGTCTCTATCTCGACGCCATGTCGGAGGTCTACGGCGAGACCAGCAAGGTGATGGTGGACGTGACCGAGAACAGCCCGCTGATGGTGCTGCCGCTCGAGCGTCTCTCCGGCGCCGGCTCGTCGGGCGCCACTGCCCAGGGGAATAACGACGCCGAACTGGATCCGCGGGTGCTCGAGCGCCTCGGCGCCAGCCAGTCGTCTAACAGCAGCAACAACAGCAGCACCGGAATCCGCAGGGAGGGCCGTTAATGATGATCAATAACCGATCCCTGTTCATCGTGGGTGGCCTGGCCGCCATCGCCTGGCTGGCCAGCAACAGCCTCTATGTGGTCGACGAGACCGAGCGTGCGGTCAAGCTGCGCTTCGGCGAGATCATCGAGGAGGACATCCAGCCCGGGCTGCATGTCAAGATCCCGATCACCCAGACGATTCGCACCTTCGATACCCGGGTGCTGACCCTGGATACCGACCCGAGCCGTTACCTGACCCTTGAGCAGAAGGCGGTGATCGTCGACTCCTACGTCCAGTGGCAGGTGATCAACCCCACCCGCTACTACGAGGCCACCTCGGGTGACGAACTTCAGGCGGTGCGGTTGATCCAGCCGCGGGTCGACGAGAGCCTGCGTAACGAGTTCGGTCGCCTGAACCTGCAGCAGATCATCTCGGAGAAGCGCGATGACCTGATGACCGGTCCCACGGAAGACCTGAATGCGCTGATGCGCGACGAACTCGGTGTGGCGATCCTCGATATCCGCGTCAAGCGCATCGACTTGCCCGAGGATGTCTCTTCCGCCGTGTATGAGCGCATGCGTTCCGAGCGTGAGCGCCAGGCCCGCGAATGGCGTGCTCAGGGTCAGGAAGAGTCCGAGCGCATCCGTGCCAACGCCGATCGCCGGCGTTCGGTGCTGCTCGCCCAGGCGCGTGCTCGCTCCGAGACGCTGCGCGGTGAGGGTGATGCAGAGGCCGCGGCGATCTTCTCCGAGGCCTATGGCCAGGACGAGGAGTTCTTCAGCTTCTGGCGCAGCCTCGATGCCTATCGCCAGAGCTTCAAGGGCGACGGCAACATGCTGGTTCTGGACCCCTCCAGCGACTTCTTCCAGTACCTCAAGAGTCCGACTTCGACGGACCAGTGAGCCTGGCGGCGGGCGGTGCGCCGCCCGCCGGTCGGGGTTCAACCGGCCTGCAAACGTGATAGAATCCTTGGACCGGGCGTGGCCCGGTTTTTTTGTGGCCTCTCCCCGGCGCCCACTCGCCGATCCGCCTCGCGCGACCCGGGAATCGCCGAAGGCCCACCATCGTCTAGCAGGATGAACGACATGACCATCGCTGACCGCTGGCTGCTCCCCGACGGCATGGACGAGGTACTGCCGCCCCAGGCCAGTCGCATGGAGGAGCTGCGCCGAGCGCTGCTCGACCTCTATCACCGCTGGGGCTACGATCAGGTGATGCCACCCCCGGTGGAGTTCCTGGATTCCCTGCTGACCGGCACCGGGACCGACCTCGATCTTCAGACCTTCAAGCTCACCGATCAGATGACCGGCCGCATGATGGGCGTCAGCGCCGACGTCACGCCCCAGGTCGCGCGCATGGATGCTCACTCCCTGCGTCGCCAGGGGCCGGTGCGGCTGTGCTACTGCACCAACGTGCTGCGCGCCAAGGCCGACCAGTACCAGGGCGGCCGCAGCCCGGTACAGGTCGGGGTGGAGCTGTTTGGTCATGCCGGCCTCGAGGCCGACCTGGAGATCCTGCGCCTGGCCCTGGCCAGCCTCGAGACGGCCGGTGCCGCGGAGATCCATCTGGCGCTGGGCCATATCGGCATCTACCGCAGCCTGGTCGAGGCAGCCGGCCTCGATGCCAATCAGGAGCGTGCGCTGTTCGATGCCCTGGCGCTGAAGTCGCCGGGCGAACTCTCGGCGCGCGTCGAGGAGAGCGTGCGTGACCCGGGGCTGGCGGCGATGTTCCTCGCCCTGGGCGACCTGCACGGTGGGCGTGAGGTGCTGGAAGATGCCCGCGAGGCCTTCCAGGAGGCGCCCCAGCCGGTGGGCGCGGCGCTGGATCAGCTGCGTGCCCTGGTCGATGGTGTGCTCGCCGAGTACCCCGGGGTCGAGCCCTACTTCGACCTGGCCGAGCTGCGCGGCTATCAGTACCACACCGGGATGATGTTCGCCGCCTACGTACCGCACTACGGCCAGGCGCTGGCCAAGGGCGGGCGCTACGACGATACCGGCCGGGCCTTCGGTCGGGCGCGGCCGGCCACCGGCTTCTCGATGGACCTGAAGCTGCTGGCCACCCTGGCCCCCGGCGAGCCTGAGCCCGACGGCATCTGGGCCCCGGCCGAAGGCGAGGGGCTCGCCGACGCTCTCAAGGCGCTGCGCCAGCAGGGCGAGCGGGTCGTCCAGGCGCTGCCCGGGCAGCGCACCGGTCCGGCGGAACACCGCTGCGACCGCCGGCTGGAGCGTATCGACGGTCGCTGGGAGCCACGCTTCCTCGAGACCCCAAAGGACCGCGCCTGACGGCCAGCGGTCAATGACCTCGGCCCTGGGCCTTTTCAAGGGCGCGGTGCCGCAACGAGAGACGAGAGCACAATGGGCAAGAATGTAGTCGTACTGGGCACCCAGTGGGGTGACGAAGGCAAGGGCAAGGTGGTCGACCTGCTTACCGAATCCGCGTCCGCCGTCGTGCGCTTCCAGGGCGGTCACAACGCCGGGCACACTCTGGTGATCGACGGCGAGAAGACCGTCCTGCACCTGATCCCCTCCGGGGTCCTGCGCAAGGACAAGCTCTGCGTGATCGGCAACGGCGTGGTGCTGTCGCCCGAGGCGCTGATGAAGGAGATTCGCGAGCTCGAGGACAAGGGCGTGCCGGTGCGCGAGCGCCTGCGCCTGTCGCCGTCCTGCCCGCTGATCCTGCCCTATCACGTGCGCCTGGATCAGGCGCGCGAGAAGGATCGCGGGATCGCCAAGATCGGTACCACCGGTCGCGGCATCGGTCCGGCCTACGAGGACAAGGTCGCGCGTCGCGGCCTGCGCCTGGGCGACATGCTGCACCGCGAGCGTTTCGCCTCCAAGCTCGGCGAGGTGCTGCAGTACCACAACTTCGTGCTCAAGGAGTATCACCGCGAGGAACCGGTGGACTTCCAGCAGGTCTTCGACGAGGCCATGGCCATGGCCGAGGAACTGCGGCCGATGGTCTGCGATGCCGTCTCGCTGGTGCACGACATGCGCCGCGCCGGGGAGAACATTCTCTTCGAGGGCGCCCAGGGCTCGCTGCTTGACATCGATCACGGCACCTACCCCTACGTGACCAGCTCCAACACCACCGCCGGCGGCACCGCCACCGGTTCCGGCGTGGGGCCGCTGTATCTCGACTACGTGCTGGGCATCACCAAGGCCTACACCACCCGCGTTGGCTCCGGTCCCTTCCCGACCGAGCTGTTCGACGACCATGGCCGCCACCTGGCCGAGAAGGGTCACGAGTTCGGCGCCACCACCGGGCGCGCGCGCCGCTGCGGCTGGTTCGATGCCGTGGCCCTGCGTCACGCGGTGCAGATCAACTCGGTCTCCGGCATCTGCCTGACCAAGCTCGACGTGCTCGATGGCCTGGAGAATATCCGAGTCTGCGTGGGCTATCGCAGCAAGGACGGCGAGGTGCTCGACACGCCCGTGGACTCCGAGGGCTACGAAGCCATCGAGCCGGTCTACGAGGACCTGCCGGGCTGGAGCGAGTCGACGCTGGGCATCAAGCGCATCGAGGACCTGCCGGCCAATGCCCGCGCCTATATCAGCTTCCTCGAGGAGAAGGTCGGTACCTCCATCGATATCATCTCCACCGGCCCGGACCGCAACGAGACTATCGTGCTGCGCAATCCCTTCAGCTGATCGCCACGGCACACTTGAGTAGCGAAAGACACGAAGGCCGGCCCCCAGGGGCCGGCCTTCGCGCGTTCGGACGCCGGAACAGGGGTTCGGGGATCAGTAATCGATCCCGCGGCGAGCCTGAAGGCCGCTGTTGAAGGCGTGTCGCACCTCGTTCATCTCGGTGACGGTGTCGGCCATGGCGAGGAGCTCCCGGTGGGCGTTGCGCCCGGTGACGATCACCGTCTGCTCGGCGGGACGGTTCTCCAGGGCCGCCTTCACGGTGGCGATGTCCAGGTAGCCGAACTTGAGCATGTAGGTGATCTCGTCGAGCACCACCAGGTAGACCTCGGGATCCGCCAGCATCCGCTCGGCCTCGGCCCACACCTCCTGGCAGGCGCGGGTATCGGCGTCGCGGTCCTGGGTGTCCCAGGTGAAGCCGGTGGCCATGATCGCGACCTCGAGGCGCTCGTCCTCGGCCAGCCGCTCCCGTTCGCCACACTCCCAGAGTCCCTTGATGAACTGCACCACGCCGACCCGGTAGCCGTAGCCCAGGGCCCGGGTCACGGTGCCCCAGGCGGCGGTGGTCTTGCCCTTGCCGTTGCCGGTGAAGACCAGCAGCAGCCCGCGCTGCTCGGTCGCCTCGGCGACCTTCTCGTCGACCCGGGTCTTGAGTTTCTGCATCGCCTGCTGATGGCGGGTATCGCGATCGTTCATCGGAGCTCCGTGGCGTGTACAAGGCTTGTCGAGGAGTGGCAGCATACGCCAGAACGCGGCGTGCGTCAGCCAGAGAGGCGTCCTCGCCAGGACGACAGGCGGCACGCCGCATCTCGACAACGCGCGAGGCGGGTGGAAAGATATCGGGACTCGCGCCGACGACCGTGCGATCGGTCGGAACCAACGCGCATCCAAGAGGCCCGGAGACTCACGATGACCGTCACCCTGCGCCAGGCCAGCGGCCACGACCTGGATGCCCTCTATCGCCTCGAACAGGTGGCCTTCAGCGGTGATCGCTTCAGCCGTCGCCAGCTCTGGCACCTGCTCAATCGGGCCCATGCCCTGACCCTGGTGGCGCAGCGAGGCGAGCCTGATGAGCGACCCTTGGCCCTGCTCGGCTACGGCACCCTGCTGTTTCGTCGTGGCAGCCGGCGCGCCCGGCTCTATTCGTTCTGCGTGCACCCCGGGTCGCGCGGCGGCGGCCTGGGCCGGCAGCTGCTGGAGACACTGGAGGCCGAGGCGCGCGCAAGAGAGGCCGAGGTGCTGGGCCTGGAGGTGCGCGCCGACAATGATGTGGCGATGGGGCTCTACCGGCGCATGGGCTTTCGTCCGGAGTGCTGGCTTGGCGACTACTACGAGGATGGGTGCGGCGGCTGGCAGATGGCCAAACCGCTGGTCTCCCTCGAGGAGGCCGCGCCCCGCTGCGAGGGCTGATAGAATCGTCGCTACTTTCGCCCATGTTCACGACCACCAGGACAGGATATCGCCATGCCCTCCTTCGACATCGTCTCCGAATTCGACAAGCACGAAGCCAGCAACGCCGTGGATCAGGCCAATCGCGAGATCCAGTCGCGCTTCGACTTCAAGGGCGTCACCGCGAGCTTCGAGCTCAGTGGCGACACCGTGACCCTCGAGGCCGAGGTCGATTTCCAGCTCAAGCAGATGCTCGACGTGCTGCGCAACAAGCTGATCGCGCGCGGGATCGACGCCCGCTGCATGGACGTCGAGGAGCCGGTACTCTCCGGGGTACGTGCCCGTCAGGAGGTGGCCCTCAAGCAGGGCCTCGACCAGAAGGAAGCCAAGGACATCGTCAAGCGGATCAAGGACAGCAAGCTCAAGGTCCAGGCCCAGATTCAGGGTGAGAAGGTGCGCATCACCGGCAAGAAGCGCGACGACCTCCAGGCCGTCATGGCGCTGCTGCGCGGGGAAGGCGGCCCCGAACTCCCGCTGCAGTTCGACAACTTTCGTGACTGACCGTCGAGACGGATCGTCGTGACGGATCGGGCGAGTGATTGGGCGGCATGACCCCGGTCATCCCGATGGCGTCCATAGGCGATCGCGATTGGCACCGGGCGGCGAAATGCTCTTCAATGAGAGCTGACGCCGATGAACGGGAGTGAGCGCCAGATGCCGACCCTGCAACGTCTCGCCTTCCTCGGCCTGGCCTGGATCAGCTTCGGGGTGGGCGTGGTCGGCGCCTTCCTGCCCCTGCTGCCGACCACCTGCTTCATGCTGCTGGCGGTGTGGGCGGCCTCCAAGGGCTCGCCGCGCTTCGCCGCCTGGATTCGCGAACACCCGCGCTTCGGTCCCGCCATCACCGCCTGGGAGGCCGAACGGGCGATTCCCCGCCACGCCAAGCGGCTCGCCGCGGCGATGCTCGCCGTGTCGATGCTGGTGCTGGCCCTCACCGTCAGCCTCTGGTGGCTAAAGCTCGCGCTCATCGCGGGGCTTTCGCTGATCACCGCCTGGATCCTGTCGCGACCCGAGCCCATCGCGGCCCGCTGAGCGCCCGGCTTTGAGCTTCGGGCACGGCGGGCCGTACAATGGATCGCAATTACCGACAGGAGCCCTTCCTAGATGTCAGAACCGCAGCCGATCTACCTGAGTGATTACCGTCCGCCCGCCTACCGCGTGATTCGCACCGAGCTGACCTTCGATCTCGATCCCGCCGCCACCCGAGTCAAGGCGCGCCTGCACCTCGAGCGCCACCCCGAGCGCGAGGCCGGCACGCCCCTCGAGCTCGACGGTGAGCAGCTCGACCTCAAGGCCATCGCTATCGACGGCCAGGCGCTGGGCGAGGATGAGTACGCGGTCGGCGAGGCGGGGCTGGTCGTGCACCGGGTGCCCCAGGCCTTCCTGCTCGATACCGAGGTGGAGGTCTCGCCGGATGCCAATACGGCGCTCTCGGGGCTCTATCGCTCCAGCGGCATGTACTGCACCCAGTGCGAGGCCGAGGGCTTTCGTCGCATCACCTTCTACCCGGATCGCCCGGACGTCATGGCGACCTTCTCCACCACGGTGATCGGTGATGCCGCGACCCTGCCGGTGCTGCTCTCCAACGGCAATCCGGTCGAGCGCGGCGAGCTGCCCGGCGGACGCCACTTCATCACCTGGGAGGACCCGCATCCCAAGCCCAGCTACCTGTTCGCGCTGGTGGCCGGCGACCTCGAGAAGGTCGAGGATCGCTTCACCACCATGAGCGGGCGCGAGGTGACCCTGCAGCTGTTCGTCGAGGAGGAGAACCTCGACAAGACCGACCACGCCATGGCCTCGCTGAAGCGTGCCATGACCTGGGACGAGCAGACCTACGGCCGTGAGTACGACCTGGATCTGTTCATGATCGTCGCGGTCAACGACTTCAACATGGGCGCCATGGAGAACAAGGGGCTCAACATCTTCAACTCGGCGGCGGTGCTGACCCATCCCGATACCGCCACCGACGCCGCCTTCCAGCGCGTCGAGAGCATCGTCGCCCACGAATACTTCCACAACTGGTCCGGCAACCGCGTCACCTGCCGCGACTGGTTCCAGCTCTCCCTCAAGGAGGGCTTTACGGTCTTTCGTGATCAGTGCTTCTCGGCCGACACCAACTCGGCGCCGGTCAAGCGCATCGAAGACGTCTCCTTCTTCCGCACCGCCCAGTTCGCCGAGGATGCCGGCCCCACCGCCCATCCGGTGCGTCCCGATCACTACATCGAGATCGGCAACTTCTACACCCTGACCATCTACGAGAAGGGCGCCGAGATCGTGCGCATGCTCTCGAACCTGGTAGGGGAGGAGGCCTTCCGTCGCGGCAGCGATCTCTACTTCTCGCGCTTCGACGGCCAGGCGGTGACCATCGAGGACTTCGTCGACTGCATGGCCGAGGCCTCGGGTGAGGATCTCGGCCAGTTCCTGCGCTGGTACTCCCAGGCGGGCACCCCCGAGATCGACGCCCACGGCGAGTACGACTACGCCAACGCCGAGTACCGGCTGGTCCTGCGCCAGCGCACCCCGGCCACCCCCGGCCAGTCCGAGAAACAGGCCCTGCACATCCCGGTGCGTCTGGGCCTGGTGGGCACCAAGTCCGGCCGCGACCTTTCGCTGACGCTGGACGGCGAATCATTGGGCACCGATGCGGTGATCCACCTGCGCGAGGACGAGCAGGAGTTTCTGTTCACCGAGGTCAGCGAGGCCCCGGTGCCGTCGCTCGCGCGCGGCTTCTCGGCGCCGGTCAAGCTGCACTTCCCCTTCGGCCGCGAGGACCTGGCGTTTTTGCAGGCCCACGACTCCGACGGCTTCAACCGCTGGGATGCCGGCCAGCGCCTGGCCCTGCTGGCCCTGGACGACCTGATTGCCGCCCACCGCAACGGGGTCGAGAAGGTGATGGATCCGCGCGTGGTCGAGGCCTTCCGCGGCGTACTGGAGGCCCGTATCGACGACAAAGCGGTGCTGGCCCAGATGCTGACGCTGCCCTCGGAGGCCTACATCGCCGAGCAGCAGCCGCTGGTCGACGTCGATGCCATCCATGCCGCACGCACCTTCGTCAAGCAGTCCCTGGCGCTGGCGCTGCGTGACGACTTCCTGCGGCTCTTCGAGGAGAACCGCTGCGAGGCGCCCTATGCCCCGGAACCCGAGCAGATCGCCGCGCGTAGCCTCAAGAACGTGGCGCTCTCCTACCTGATGGCCATCGAGGACGAGGCGGGGCTCGAGCTTGCTCAGGCGCAGTTCGCGGCGAACCACAACATGACCGACGTGCGCCACGCCCTGACCCTGCTGGTGCACGGCTCGCGTGGCGACATCGCCGACCCGGCGCTGAAGGCCTTCGGCGAGAAGTGGGCCCACGATCCGCTGGTGATGGACCAGTGGTTCAGCCTCCAGGTGACGCGCCCCCAGGCGGACGTGCTCGATCGCGTGAAGTTCCTGATGGCGCACCCGGCCTTCTCGCTGAAGAACCCCAACCGGGTGCGCGCGCTGATCGGCGCCTTCGCCAACCAGAACCCGGTCAACTTCCACCGGGCCGACGGCGAAGGCTATCGGCTGCTCGCCGACACCGTGATCGAGCTCAACCGGCTCAATCCGGAGATCGCCGCGCGGCTGATCACGCCGCTGACCCGCTGGGCGCGCTTCGACGAGGCGCGACAGGAGCTGATGAAGGCCGAGCTCGAGCGCATCCGCGCCGAGGAGCTCTCGCCCAACGTCTATGAGGTGGTGGAGAAGGCGCTCGCCTGAGGGCCGCTTCCTGCCGGGACACGACGCTCAGAAGATCGCGCTCCGTCATCCCTCGACCTGACACGACAGCGCCGCCCGAGAGGGCGGCGCTGTCGTCGTTGGTGGGGGGGGGCGAGGATGTCAGTAGATCAGCCAGCTCAGCACCGTTACCCCCAGCAGCCACCAGATGAGCATGACGATGAAGGCGCCGCGCAGCAGCGCGGCCACGCCCTTCCACAAGAGCCACAGCCCCAGCGCCAGCACCAGCAGGCTGATCAGGGTGATCGGGATGCCCAGCGAATCGGATAGCCCCTGCATGAAGCTGCCGGCCGCCTCGTCGAGGCCGGAGAGGAAGCCGGTCAGACCATCGACGATGAAGCGGATGAACTCGCCGAAGGCGTTACCGATGAAGCTGAAGACGTCGTCCATGGAGGTGCGTTCCAGTGTGGGGGAGCCTCGGCATGCCAAGGCTCTAGAGAGTGAGGCCCGCGCTTGCCGGCGGGGCGTCGGGATTCAGGCGATGCAGGAAGTATCGCGACTAGCGGCCCGCGCCGACAAGCCGGGCGGGCAACCCCGGACCGATCCCCCGGTCGGTCATGTCCTCACCCCAGCTGGCTGGCCTTGGACACCACGCCGGCCTCCTCGGCGGCGCTGTCGGCCAATGCCCGGCCGGCCTCGTCGTAGACGTGGAAGACCGCATTGGCCCCCAGCTCGCGGATCGGCTCGATCTCCTCGGGATACTCGACCACGGCGGTGATCCGGCCCGGGAATTCGCGTGAGCGAAGCTGCTTGAGGGCGAAGAGGTTGCCCGCGTGGTGTGGCATCGCCAGCACCACCATCTGCACGTCGCGGGACATCAAGAGCTTGTCCCAGAAGTCCGAGTCCACGGCATCCCCCTCGAGGATATTGAAGCCGCGCCCACTCAATATCTTGACGCTCTGGGGGTTGCTGTCGATGCCCAGCACGCGCAGGCCATACTCCTTCTGCAGGCGACGATAGACGCTGCGGCCGATGCGCCCCATGCCGAGCACCACCGCCTCGGCGTCGCCGACCTCGATGGGGCGATCGCTGGGCGAGAGCTCGCCGACGCTGATCCGCGGCAGCCGCGGCTCCAGCCAGCGATAGACCCGCTCGCTCACGCCGTTGAGGACGGCCGATAGCCCGAAGCTGAGCGCCACGGCCAGGGAGATCACCACCAGCCAGTCCCCCGAGAGCCAGCCGTTGGAGACCGCGATGGCGCCGACGATGAGGCCGAACTCCGAATAGTTGGTCAGGCTGAGGGTGGCCAGCACCGAGGTGCGGTGGCGCATCTTGAAGCGCATGAAGATCGTCTGGTAGATGACGCTCTTCAGCGGCAGGATCAGCAGCAGCAACAGGGCCGCGCCGAGCATCTCGGCACTCGGCATGGCCGTCAGCCCGATGCTCAGGAAGAAGCCCACCAGCAGCAGCTCCTTGAGGCTGAACATCGAGCGCGCCAACGTCTGGGCGGCGGGGTGAGGCGCCAGCAGCAGCCCGATGATCAGCGCGCCGAGGTCGCCCTTCACGCCGACGGACTCGAATAGCGCGTAGCCCAGCACCAGCGCCAGCAGCATGCCGAACAGCATCTGCATCTCGCCGTGGCCGAGCCGATCCAGCAGGGCGCGCAGCGCGGGGGCCAGCGGGATCAGCAGCAACAGCCCCAGAGCCCAAGGGCTCGGCAGCTCGCCGGTGGAGGCGGTGATGAAGAGCACCGCGAAGATGTCCTGCATGATCAGCACGCCGATGGCCAGCCGACCATAGGCGGTCTGCGTCTCGCTGCGCTTCTCCAGCACCTTGACCACGAAGACGGTGCTCGAGAAGGAGAGCGCGAAGCCGAGCAGGACCAGGGTGTGCCAGCCGGTGTCGGCCAGCAGCGAGAGGCCCAGCCACTTGATCAGCGCCAGCAGCATCACCATCACGAGGGTCGAGGCCAGCATGTGCAGGGACGCGCCGCCCCAGACGTCGCGGCGTAGCAGGGTGCGCACGTCCAGCTTCAGGCCGATGCTGAACAGCAGCAGCACGACCCCGATGTCGGCCAGGGTCTCGAGCATCGGGGTCTTGTCGAACCCCAGCGCGTTGAGCGCGAAACCGCCGGCGAGAAAGCCCACCATGGGCGGCAGCCGCAGCAGCATCGCGGACATGCCGCCGAGGAAGGCCGCGAGAAGAAAGGCCGGTTCAATCATGCACACTCCCTGTTAGCAATCTTCGGCAAGACGGATAGTGTAGGGAAGTCGTACGGTGAATGGCATTCATGATTTGGTGTATGCCCGTCGGCGATGACGTGGTCGTGACAGGGCGGCGGCGAGACGCGAAAGGATGAGCCAGGGCCAGAAAAGGGAGCGACAGGACAAGGTGAGTCAGGAAAGGGTGATTCAGGATAGCGTGAACCAGGCAAGGGGAGGGCGAATGGCCAGACTGATCCTCAATGGCAAGTCGGCGCAGCTGCCGGAGGTGCGCGAGGCGGTCTTCGCGCGGCGAGCGGCGGGCGATGCCCTCGAGGTGTGCGTCACCTGGGAGGCCGGCGATGCCGAGCGCATGGCGGAACAGGCCGCACGCGACGGCGTCGATCGGGTGATCGCCGGCGGCGGCGACGGCACCGTCAACGAGGTGGTCAACGGCCTGATGCGCGTGCCGCGCGAACGCCGCCCGGTGCTCGGTATCCTGCCCCTGGGCAGTGCCAACGATTTCGCCACCTCGGTGGGCCTTCCGCTGACCTGCGAGCCGGCCCTCGAGGCGGCCCTGAGCCTGGCGGGACAGCGCGTCGACGTGCCTCGCCTGGACGACTGGCACTTCCTGAACATGGCCACCGCCGGCTTCGGTGCCGAGATCACCTCGTCCACGCCCAAGGGCTTGAAGCGTCTTCTCGGCGGCGGAGCCTACTCGCTGATCGGGGCCGTCAAGGCCTGGCACATCAACCACTATGCCGGGCGGCTTCGCTGGCAGGATGGCGAACGCCGGGTCGAGGTCTGCCTGCTGGCCATCGGCAATGGGCGACAGTCGGGCGGGGGGCACGTGCTGACGCCGCAGGCCTCGCTGGACGATGGGCGCCTCGACGTGCTGATCCTGCACGACATCGGCTCGCTGTCCCAGCTGCGCGCCATGCGTCACGAGCTCGAGACGCGCCCCACCCGCGGCAGCCACGTCGATACGCTGCGGGTCGACTGGCTCGCCTTCGAGGCCGATGAGGGAGTGCCGCTGACCCTGGACGGCGAGCCCGCCCAGCGCAAGGGGTTCACGGTGACCATCGAGCCCGGAGCGCTGTCGCTGGCGGTGTCGTCGAGCTGCCCGCTGCTCACCCGTGCGGCGCGCACGGACGGCGACGCCGCTGGCGAGTCGGCCGGCGAGACGGCATGATGAGGGAGCCATTCCCCATCCCTCATCGGCGGAGGACGTCGCGATGCTCACCCCCTTTCACCTGGCCGTTCAGGTCCGTGACCTCGATGAGGCCCGGCGCTTCTATGGCGACCTGCTGGGCTGCCCGGAAGGGCGTTCCAGCGACACCTGGATCGATTTCAACCTCTATGGCCACCAGTTCGTCTGCCACCTGAACCCGGCGCTGGGCGAGCAGGGCCTCGACGACCACCGCAATCCGGTCGACGGTCACGGCGTGCCGGTCCCGCACTTCGGCGTGGTGCTGGAGATGACCGACTGGGAAGCCCTGGTCGACCGGCTTACCGCGGCGGGCGTGCGTTTCGAGATCGAACCCTACCTGCGCTTTCGCGGTGAGCCCGGCGAGCAGGCCACCATGTTCTTCCGCGACCCCAGCGGCAATGCCATCGAGTTCAAGGCCTTTCGCGATATCGCCGGCCAGCTGTTCGCCACCTGAGGCGAACCGTCACCTTGCGGCCGTGAGGGGGCTCTGGTGCAATGACGCCCCTTTATCGGCAGGAACAGGAGAATGACCATGAAACCCTGGATGCCGCTGGTCTCGGCCCTGGCGCTGGTCGCGGGGCTCGCCGGATGCGATAACGGTGACGACACGCCGACACCGTCGGAGAGCGATGGGACGCAGCAGACAGCGAGCCAGCCGGCCGAGCCGGCGCCCTCGACGGCCGAGGAGCCGCCGGCGAGCGAGGCGTCGACCGTGAGTGAGACGTCGATCGAGCAACCCGAGGAACAGCTCGCCGATCAAGCCCCTGAGGCGCCGTCCGCGACTGAGCAGCCCACCGAGGCGGCGACAGATGCGGCGACAGATACGGCGACAGAGCAGGGCGAGATCGCCGTCGAGGCAGAGGGCGATGTCGACGCGGTGACGATGGATGAGTCGCTGCCCGGCGAGACGAGCCGCACCGACGTCGATGCCATCCTCGAGGAGACCGAGCGGCGCTTCGAGGAAGCCAGTCGGCGCATCGACGAGCAGTTCGAGCAGGCGGAGCGGCAGCGGCCCGAACGCGAGCCGATCCCCGAGGCGGAGGCCTCGGCCGATCTGGACTCGGTCCTGGAGGAGTCTTCGCCGCTGCCGGATGAGGTCTCGACGCTGCCGGACGAGCTCGGCGAGGATGAGGTCAACGCCATCATCAAGGAGACCGAGAAGCGCTTCGAAGAGGCGAGCCGCCAGATCGAGGAGCAGTTCCAACAGGCCGAGCGCCAGGCGCCGGGCGCCTCTTCCGAGCTCGACATCGAGGCGAGCTCAGGCGAGCAAGACTGAACACGCTTGTCTGCCGGTCGCCGCAAACGAAAAAGGCCCACCAGAGGTGGGCCTTTCTCTACGACGCGCGGACGGTGATGCCGGCCGGTCGTCTCCGGGTCAACCGAGGTTCAGTCGGCGGCGCGGATGTTGGAGGCCTGAAGGCCTTTCTTGCCTTGGGTCACTTCGAAGGTGACTTTCTGGCCGTCCTGCAGGGACTTGAAGCCTTCAGCCTGAATCTCGGAGAAGTGAGCGAACAGGTCATCACCGCCGTCGTCCGGAGAGATGAAGCCGTAGCCCTTGGTATCGTTGAACCACTTGACAGTGCCAGTTGCCATTGTCGATTTCCTTAACTAACAAATAATGATGCTGGGCCAGGAGAGGACCGACCTCGCCATGGACCCGTAATGCGTGGGCAGAACCAGAAGCAAGTGCGCACCGGGTATATCGAAGGAATCGAAGTACAGCTGACGACTTTTCTGCTTGCTGACCAACGCAGCGGATAGTGCTACAGCGCCAGGGTTGCGTCAACACGGTGTCGCAGGGAGACTGGCGCTGCCGCCCGCAAAAACACTGTAGATGGAAAGCCCGTGAGCGTCCAGCCTCCATCTCGCCAGAATGATCACCGAAAAGAGAGCCCTCATGACCCATCCGCAACTCGCCTCCAGCGACACCCACAGCAAGGTGGTCGGCTACCTGCTGTGGCTGTTCGGTTTCCTCGGCGCCCACCGTTTCTACTATGGCAAGCCGGTCACCGGCACCATCTGGTTCTTCACCCTGGGGCTGCTCGGCATCGGCTGGCTGATCGACCTGTTCCTGATCCCGTCCATGGACCGCCAGGCGGACCTGCGCTTCCAGGCCGGCCCGACCAACTACACCCTGGCCTGGCTGCTGCTGACTTTCCTGGGGGTGTTCGGCATTCATCGCTTCTATCTCGGCAAGTGGCTGACCGGCATCCTCTACTTGCTGACCTTCGGCCTCTTCGGGCTCGGGGTGCTCTACGATTTCTGGACCCTCAACGACCAGATCTCCATGCGCCATGCCCGCCGCGGCATCTTCAGCGGCTGATCGTCGGGCGCGTTCTATCGTTGAAGGCCAATGCCTTCGTGAGCATGGGTTGAATCAGGTTGGAGGGTGGTATGTTCATCGACGCGCAGTTCTGGCCGTTCCTGGTGGCCATCACGCTGCTCAGCATGAGCCCCGGGGTGGATACCCTGCTGGTGATCCGTAACACCGCGCGGGGCGGCTGGCGCGACGGCGTGGCCACCAGCCTGGCCATCTGCTGTGGCCTCTTCGTGCACGCCACGGTCTCGGCGCTCGGCATCTCGCTGATTTTGCTGCAATCGGCCTGGGCCTTCGGCGTGCTCAAGCTGGCAGGTGCCGCCTACCTGGTGTGGCTGGGCGTGGCGAGCCTGCTGGCCGCCCGGCGGGGGCAGGGGCTGCCCGTGGCCGGCGTCGCCACCGCGCGTGCGCCGGTACCGCTGTGGCGGCCGGTGCGCGAGGGGCTGCTCTCCAACGTGCTCAATCCCAAGACGGTGGTCTTCTACATGGCCTTTCTGCCGCAGTTCATCGCCCCGGGGGATCCGGCGCTCGCCAAGTCGCTGTGGCTGGCCGGGGTGCACTTCGTGGTGGCCAACCTGTGGCAGATCGGCATCGTGGCGATGGTCGGCAGCGCCGGCCAGTGGCTTTCCAGCGCGGCGTTCACGCGCTGGCTCAATGGCCTGACCGGGGCCGTGCTGGTGGGCTTCGGCATCAAGCTGGCGCTGACGCGCTCGCCGGCCTGAGACGGATGGCGAAACGCCAGCGGCCCCGGGAGATCCCGGGGCCGCTGGCGTTAGGGGGCTGGTTTTGAGGAGCGGCCAGGAGCGGCTGGCGTGAGGGGCGAGGCGGAGGGTCAGTTGCTGGCCAGCAGCGAGCGGTCGTAGCGCATCGAGGCCTCCGCCGCGGTCAGCAGCGAGACGCCGGCGCTGTCGCCGCCGTTGGCCAGGCTCTCGAAGATCACCCGATAGGCGAGCACGGCCTGCACGTAGTCGCGGGTCTCGCGGAAGGGAATGCTCTCGACGAAGAGGTCGAACGCTTGCGGCGCCTCGCGCAGCCAGCGGTCGACGCGGTGGGGGCCGGCGTTGTAGGCCGCCGTGGCGGCCAGGCGGTTGCCCTGGTAGCGGTCGAGCATGTCGCGGATGTAGGTGCTGCCCAGGCGGATGTTGATGGCGGGGTCGAGCACGCCGTAGGGCCCCGGGTCGCTCATGCCGAGCTGCCGGCTGACCTGGGTGGCGGTGCCCGGCATCAGCTGCATCAGGCCGCGGGCCCCGGCCGGCGACAGCGCATCGGGATTGTAGGCGCTCTCGCGCCGGGCGATGCCCATCAGCAGATAGGGGTCGACGCGGGTCTGCCGGCCCCAGTGCAGGAAGTGGTCGCGATAGGCCTCGGGGAAACGCCACGCCAGGTCGTCCCACAGCTTGCCGGCGATGGTGGTCTGCACCAGTCGGGCCTGCCAGCCGCGCCGCTGGGCATAGTCGGCGAGCAGGCGGGCCTGCTCTTCGCTGCCGCGCGCCACGGCGGCATACCACTCGCTGGCGGCGAGCCCCGGCTCGCCGATGCGCAAGAGCGCCTCGGTGCGACGCACGGCCGGCCACTCGGCCACCCCCCGGCGGGCCTCTTCATCGAACCGGTTGCGCGCCTGATTGAGGGCGTAGGGTCGATCGAGTCGATCGGCGGCGGCGAAGCCGAAGAAGTTGCGCTCCCCGGCGGCCCGGGCGTAGGCCACACGCGCCTGGTCGTCGTTGCCCTGCTGCTCACGGGCCCGCGCCAGCCAGTAATGCCAGCGACTCTCGTCGCGCTGCGCCTCGTCCATCCGCCCGATCCAGGCGATCACCCCGGTCCAGTCGCGATCGCCAAGCGCCGTCCGGACCCGCAGTTCGAGCAGGTCATCGTCATCGCGTCGCGTCAGCAGCTCGTCGACCCAGCCGAGGTTCTGGTCGACCTCGCGGACCATGGAGTAGAAGGCCAGGTCGTGCTCGATCGCCCGGCGATGGCGCGCCTGCAGGGCGAGGTGCGGGGAGAGCTTGCGCCAGGCCTCCAGGGCGGCCTCGGTATCCGCCCGGGTGAAGCCGTGCATGGCGGCGGCATACAGCGCGCTGGTGCCGCGGCACTCCGGCCCGAGGCAGGCGGGGGTGCGGGTGACGGCGGAGAAGTCCTTCTTCAGCACGCTCATGGCCGTGCGGCCATTCTGCCAGTCCCGGCCCAGCATGCGGCCGAGGTAGTCGGCAAGCCCGGTTTCGCCGGCCTGCCAGGCCAGGGTCATGCGCTCCCAGATCGCCTCCTGATCGATCTCTCCCTGGGCCCGCAGGGTGTCGAAGAGGGTATTGCAGGCCTCCGGCTGGGAACGGCCGACCCGCCACAGCTCGCGTCCCCCCTCGGCGGCCGCCTGCGGGTCGGCGCCGAGCTGGGCGGTGTAGTAGTGGCACTGCCGCTCGGTGCCCGCGGGCACGCCGTCGGCCACCGCCCTAAGGCTTTCGTAGCGACCCGCCTCGCCATACTGCTCGATGGCCTGGCCGCGCAGCCACTTCCCCAGCGGGGCATCGTCGTGGCGCTCGATGAAGGCCAGTACCGCCTCGGGCTCGGCGCCGGGCAGGCGCGCCTTGAGACGGTGGTACTCGACGTAGCCGGCCAGCACGTGACCCTCGATGGCGCGCTGATCGATCTTCTGCCATTGCTGGCTGCGCGCGGCCTGCAGGGCATCCTGCATGGCGCGGTCATTGCCCTGGGCGAGCAGGGGCAGGCAGCACAGGGTGGCGGCGATCAGGGTCTTGCAGTGACCGAATGACGGGAGCATGGGGTGACCTCTTGCGGTTCGCGATCGGCGGCCGGCCATGGTGGCCGATGGCGGCGGCCTTGAGTAGTGTCGCCGTGTCCCGACAGACGCCGGCTGTTCGGCGCCGTGGGGATATTCTATCGTGTAGCGGGATTGGTGCGTGGCGGCAAGGAGGAAGAGATGGCCAGATTCAGCGGTGGATGGTGGGCGGAGCGCCTGCGTCGACGCTCCCGCGTGCTGGGCCAGATGGGTCGCGCCCTGCGGCTCTTCCTGCCCATGACCCGCGACGTGCTGCTGCGTCGCTACCGGCCGGTACCCTGGGGCGCCTTCCTGTGGATGCTGGTGGCCCTGGCGTACCTGATCTCACCGCTCGACCTGATCCCCGACGTGCTGTTGCTGCTCGGCCTGGTCGACGACGTGGTGATCGTCGGCTGGCTGCTGACCCGGGTCGATCGCCACCTGGCGGGCTATCGCGCCTGGCGGGAGGGACGCGAGGGCGCGGGCGAGGCCCCCGGCGAAGGTCGACGCGACGACGAGCGCCTGCCCTGATACGCTCGTTTGAATCTCTCTCGACAGGCGTCCCACGAGGTCCGCATGCCCCCCGATCACACCCCCAGCGCCGCCGACTGGCACCGCGCCCTGGCGCGCTTCGTCGCGGTCATTCCCCATACCCGCGCACTCGGCCTCGAGGTGCTCGAGGCGACGCCCGAGGGGGTCACCCTGCGCCTGCCCTGGCACGAGGACCTGCTCGGCGACGCCCCCCGAGGGCTGGTGCACGGCGGGGTGTTGACCATGCTGCTCGACACCGCCTGCGGCGCGGCGGTGCTCCCGGCGCTGCCGGCGCCGGAGGTCTGCCCGACCCTCGACCTGCGCGTCGATCACTTCCGGCCGGGCGTGGCCGGGCAGGCGATCCTCGCCGAGGCGCGGGTGGTGCGCGTTACTGCCTCGGTGGTCTTCACCGAGGGCACCCTTCGCCAGCAGGCGCAGCCCTTGGCGCGAGGCATCGGCAACTTCGTGCGCCTGGGCCCGCGCAATACGCCGCCGGGCTTCGCCGAGGCGCTGTTCGCCGAGCAGCCGTTCGATGAGGCCCCTTTCGAGGAGAGAAACGACCATGCGTGACGGCTTCCACGACATCGAGTGGCTGGCGCGCACCCGCGCCGAGGGCGACGTTCAGGCGTGGCTGTCGCTGATGCCCTATGCCCGGCGCATCGGCGTTACCGCCCAGGCGGACCCGGACGGTGAGGGCCTGCTGTTTCGCCTCGACCCCCGTGAGGAGAACGTCGGCAACGTGCTGCTGCCGGCGCTGCATGGCGGGGTGGTGGCCGCCTTCATGGAGACCGCCGCGACCCTGGATCTGATGCTGGCCGCTCGGGAACCGCGCCTGCCGCGCATCGTCGATCTCTCCATCGACTACCTGCGTACCGCCCGGGTGGTGCCGACCCTGGCCCGCTGCACCCTGCTGCGCGAGGGACGGCGCCTGGGCAACGTCCAGGTCACGGCCTGGCAGGAGCGCGAGGGCGTACCGATCGCCACCGCGCGCCTGCACTTTGTGCTCGGCGCCCCGTCCGCCAGATAAGCGTGACGGGGTGCTTGAAAAGCCCACGACGGGCCCCATATCGACGACAGTTCCACATCGGTGGCGTCGCCACCATTGTCATGTCGAAAAAGGGGTCCGAGCCACATGACCACTGCCACCCATGAAGAAACCCTCGGCTTCCAGACCGAGGTCAAGCAGCTGCTGCACCTGATGATCCACTCCCTGTATTCCAACAGGGAGATCTTCCTGCGCGAGCTGATCTCCAACGCCGCCGACGCCTGCGACAAGCTGCGCTATCAGGCGCTGGACAACGATGCCCTCTATGAAGGCGACAGCGAGCTGCGCATCGAGATCGAGCACGACGCCGAGGCGGGCACCGTCACCGTGCGCGACAACGGCATCGGCATGAACCGCGACGAGGTGATCGAGAACCTCGGCACCATTGCCCGCTCGGGCACCGCCGAGTTCCTCAAGCAGCTCTCCGGCGAGCAGCAGAAGGATGCCCGGCTGATCGGCCAGTTCGGCGTCGGCTTCTACTCCGGCTTCATCGTCGCCGACGACATCACCGTGCGCACCCGCAAGGCGGGCACCGAGCAGGGCGAGGGCGTCGAGTGGCACTCCAGGGGCGAGGGCGAGTTCACCGTCGCCGATATCGAGCGCGAGACTCACGGCACCGAGATCGTCCTGCACCTCAAGGAGGACGCCCGCGAGTTCGCCGACGACTTCCGCCTGCAGAGCCTGGTGCGCAAGTACTCCGATCACATCGAGGTGCCGGTGCGCATGCCCAAGGTCGAGACCGCTCGCGACGAGGACGGCAACGAGATCGAGGGCAGCGAGACCACCACCTGGGAGACCGTCAACGAGGCCACCGCGCTGTGGGTACGCCCCAAGAGCGAGCTCAGCGACGACGAATACAAGGCCTTCTACAAGCACGTGGCCCACGACTTCAGCGATCCGCTGACCTGGAGCCACAACAAGGTCGAGGGCAAGCTCGAATACGTAAGCCTGCTCTATGTGCCGGGCCGCGCGCCGTTCGATCTCTACGAGCGGGACGGCGCCCGCGGGGTGAAGCTCTACGTGCAGCGCGTCTTCATCATGGATGACGCCGAGCAGTTCCTGCCGCTCTACCTGCGCTTCATCAAGGGCGTGCTTGACACCCGCGACCTGTCGCTGAACGTCTCCCGCGAGCTGCTGCAGCAGGACCCGCAGGTCGACAAGATCAAGAGTGCCCTGACCAAGCGCTCGCTGGACATGCTCAAGAAGCTCGCCAAGGATCCCGAGGCCTACCAGACCTTCTGGAACACCTTCGGCAGCGTGCTCAAGGAAGGCCCGGCGGAGGATCACGCCAACCGCGAGAAGATCGCCGGCCTGCTGCGCTTCTCCAGCACCCACACCGACAGCGCCACCCAGGACCAGTCGCTGGCCGACTACGTCTCGCGCATGAAGGAGGGTCAGGAGAAGATCTACTACATCGTCGCCGACGGCTTCAACGCGGCCAAGTCGAGCCCCCATCTTGAGGTCTTCCGCAAGAAGGGCATCGAGGTGCTGCTGCTCCACGACCGCATCGACGAGTGGCTGATGAGCCACCTCACCGAGTTCGAGGGCACGCGCCTGGTCGACGTTGCCAAGGGCGATCTCGACCTCGGCGAGATCGAGGACGAGGAGGAGAAGAAGGCGCAGGAGGAGACCGCCAAGGCCAAGCAGGATCTGGTCAAACGCGTCAAGGAGGCGCTGGGCGACGAGGTCCAGGAGGTCAAGGTGACCCACCGCCTCACCGACTCCCCGGCCTGCGTGGTACTGCCCGAGCACGAGATGGGCTTCCAGATGCGTCGCATCATGGAGGCCGCCGGCCAGGCGATGCCCGAGGTCAAGCCGATCCTCGAGCTCAACCCCGAGCATGCCCTGGTGGCCCGCCTCGAGGGCGTCGAGGGCGACGGCTTCGAGGACCTGGCGCGCATCCTGCTCGACCAGGCGATCATCGCCGAGGGCGGCCATCTCGATGACCCTGCCGCTTACGTCAAGCGTCTCAATGGTCTGCTGAGCGCCTGACCGCTGCTTCGAACCGACATCCCCCGCGATGTCGCCGCTTGAAAAGGCCGCCTTCGGGCGGCCTTTTCGTGGGTAACCCGTCACCGGGATGTCGCCTTCCCAGGATGTCCGCATTGGACGAATATCTGCGTTTTTCTTTGGTGCAGCAGTGCTAAATTGGGTCCATTGTCAACATCCGCCTGGCTGTTGTGCATTGCGGCATGCTCAGGTATGAATATCTTGTCTAACCCATGCAAGATTCCAATAACTAGCGGGAGATCCAACGTGAAGATTGGTGCACCCAAGGAGCTCGCCAAGGGTGAGGCGCGTGTCGCGCTGACCCCCGACAGCGCGAAGTTCATCCAGAAACTGGGACACGACTGCCTCGTCGAGACCGGGGCCGGCGCGGCAGCGGGCTTCGACGACGCCGCTTACCGCGATGCCGGCGTCACCGTGGTCGACGACGCCGAAGCGCTGTGGACCGAGGCCGAGGTGGTGATCAAGGTCCGTGAGCCCCTCGAGGAGGAGGCCGAGCGCCTGCGCGAGGGCCAGACCCTGATCAGCTTCTTCTGGCCGGCCCAGAACGAGGCGATGCTGGAGGCGTGCCGCGCCAAGGGCGCTACCGTGGTGGCGATGGACATGGTGCCGCGCATCTCGCGGGCCCAGAAGATGGATGCGCTGTCGTCGATGGCCAACATCGCCGGCTACCGGGCGGTGATCGAGGCGGGCAACAACTTCGGACGCTTCTTCACCGGCCAGGTGACCGCGGCCGGCAAGGTCCCGCCCGCCAAGGTGCTGGTGATCGGCGCCGGCGTGGCGGGGCTTTCCGCCATCGGCACCGCCACCAGCCTCGGCGCCGTGGTGCGCGCCTTCGATGTGCGCCCCGAGGTCTCGGAGCAGATCGAGTCCATGGGCGCCGAGTTCCTGTTCCTCGACTTCGAGAACAGCCAGGACGGCTCCGAGAGTGGTGGCTACGCGGCCCCCTCCAGCCCCGAATTCCGCGAGAAGCAGCTCGAGTGCTTCCGTGAGCAGGCACCGGACGTCGATATCGTCATCACCACGGCGCTGATTCCCGGCAAGCCGGCGCCCAAGCTGTGGCTCGAGGACATGGTCGCGGCCATGAAGCCCGGCTCGGTGATCATCGACCTGGCGGCCGAGAAGGGCGGCAACTGCGACCTGACCCGGGCCGACGAGAAGGTGGTCTCCGACAACGGGGTGACGGTGGTCGGCTATACCGACTTCCCCTCGCGCATGGCGACCCAGTCCTCGCTGCTCTACGCCACCAACGTCCGCCACATGTTGACCGACCTGACCCCCGAGAAGGAGGGCGTGATCGATCACAACATGGAGGATGACGTGATCCGTGGCGCCACGGTCACCCACCAGGGCGAGGTCACCTTCCCGCCGCCGCCGCCCAAGGTGAAGGCCATCGGCGCCGCCAAGCCCAAGCCCAAGGAGAAGGAGCCGACGCCGGAGGAGAAGAAGGCCGCCGAACACGCCGCCTTCAAGGCGCAGACCAAGCGCCAGGTGACCCTGCTGGCGGTCGGCGGCGCGCTGATGATGCTGCTCGGCCAGGTGGCCCCGGCCTCCTTCATGCAGCACTTCATCGTCTTCGTGCTGGCCTGCTTCGTCGGCTTCCAGGTGATCTGGGGCGTCAGCCACTCGCTGCATACCCCGCTGATGGCGGTGACCAATGCGATCTCCGGCATCATCATCCTCGGGGCGGTCCTGCAGATCGGCTCTGGCAGCGTCGTGGTCGGCGTGCTGGCGGCGATCTCGGTGCTGATCGCGTCCATCAATATCGTGGGTGGCTTCCTGGTGACACGCCGGATGCTGGCCATGTTCCAGAAATCCTGAGCGGCGGAGACACGACATGTTGGGTCAAGGATTCGTATCTGCCGCGGCGATCGCGGCAAGTGTTCTGTTCATCCTCTCGCTGGGGGGACTAAGCAACCAGGAGAAGGCCAAGCGCGCCGTCTGGTACGGCATCGTCGGCATGGCCGTGGCGGTGTTCTTCACCGCCTTCGGGCCGGGCATCGGCGGCTACTGGTGGATGATCCCGATGATGGCCATCGGGGCGGGCATCGGCGTCTACGTGGCCGGCAAGGTCGACATGACCGAGATGCCGCAGCTGGTGGCGGCGCTGCACAGCTTCGTCGGCCTGGCCGCGGTGTTCGTGGCCTGGAACGCCGACCTGGAGCGGCGTCGGGTGATGGCGGCGCGCGCCATCGAGGCCACCTCCCAGGAGTTCTCGGCCTTCGCCGCCCTGGTGGCGGAGAAGACCCCGGCCGAGCTGACCTTCCTGCAGGTCGAGGTGGTGCTGGGCATCTTCATCGGCGCGGTGACCTTCACCGGGTCGGTGATCGCCTTCGGCAAGCTGGCCGGCAAGATCGACGGCAAGCCCAAGCAGCTGCCCGGCGGGCACCTGTTGAACGCCGGCGCGGCGGCGGCTTCGCTGCTGCTGGCCATCCTCTACCTCAACGGCGCCGGCTTCTGGACCCTGCTGGTGCTGGCGGGTCTGGCGTTCTTCATCGGCTATCACCTGATCATGGGCATCGGCGGCGCCGACATGCCGGTGGTGGTGTCGATGCTCAACAGCTACTCCGGCTGGGCCGCGGCGGCCATCGGCTTCACGCTCTCCAACGACCTGCTGATCGTCACCGGCGCCCTGGTGGGCTCCTCCGGTGCGATCCTGTCGTACATCATGTGCAAGGCGATGAACCGCAACTTCATCAACGTCATCCTGGGCGGCTTCGGCGGCAGCCAGGGCCCCGCGGCGGAGATCGAGGGTGAGCAGGTGGCCATCGATGCCGGCGGCGTGGCAAGCGCCCTCAACGATGCCGACAGCGTGATCATCGTGCCGGGCTACGGCATGGCGGTGGCCCAGGCCCAGAATGCGGTCAGCGAGCTGACCCGCAAGCTGCGCAGCGCCGGCAAGAACGTGCGCTTCGGCATCCATCCGGTGGCCGGTCGCCTGCCCGGCCACATGAACGTGCTGCTGGCCGAGGCCAAGGTGCCCTACGACATCGTGCTGGAGATGGACGAGATCAACGACGACTTCCCCACCACCGACGTGGTGATCGTCATCGGCTCCAACGACATCGTCAATCCCGCGGCCCAGGAGGATCCCAACAGCCCGATCGCCGGCATGCCGGTGCTGAAGGTCTGGGAGTCCAAGCAGGTGTTCGTCTGCAAGCGTGGCCAGGGGACCGGCTACTCCGGCATCGAGAACCCGCTGTTCTTCAAGGAGAACACCCGGATGTTCTACGGCGATGCCAGATCGAGCATCGACTCGCTGCTGCACCTGATCGACTGAGCCGAGCGCGCCCGGGCCGCACCTCGGCTCGGGCGTGCCGCCTGCCGGCCAGCCCCCTCAACAGTTCCCTAACACGCCCCTTTACGGGGCGTTTTTTCGTTACAATCTCCTCATCCATTCAGTTTCCCGGGGCGATCATGTCAGACCAACCCATGCGCGTGGCGGTGCTCGGCGGCGGCAGCTTCGGCACGGCGCTTGCGAGCATCGCCGCCGACAACGGGGCCGAGGTGCGCCAGTGGCTGCGCGACCCCGACCTGGCGGCGCAGATCAACCGCGAACACCGCAACGGCCGCTACCTGCCCGACTACGCCATCAACCCCGCGGTGGTGGCCTCCACTGCCATGGACGAGGTGCTCGAGGGCGCCGGCCTGGTGCTGGTGTCCATCCCCTCCAAGGCCTTCCGCGAGGTGGTGCGCCAGGCGCGCCCCTGGCTCGACGCGGGCCAGATACTGGTCAGCACCACCAAGGGCATCCAGGAGGAGGGCTTCAAGCTGATGAGCGAGCTCCTCGAGGAGGAGACCGGCTTCGCCCACATCGGCGTGATCTCGGGGCCGAACCTCGCCTCGGAGATCGCCCAGAAGCAGCTCACCGCCACGGTCATCGCCAGCGACGACGCCGAGACCCGCACTCGCGTACAGACCGCGCTGGGCTGCGACTACTTCCGGGTCTATGCCAGCAACGACCGCTTCGGCGTGGAACTGGGCGGCGCGCTGAAGAACATCTACGCCATCGCCGCGGGCATGGCGGCGGCGCTGGGCATGGGCGAGAACACCCGCAGCATGCTGATGACCCGGGCGCTGGCCGAGATGAGCCGCTTCGCCGTGAACCAGGGCGCCAACCCCATGACCTTCCTGGGGCTGGCCGGCGTCGGCGACCTGATCGTCACCTGCTCCTCGGCGCTCTCCCGCAACTACCGCGTGGGCCAGGCCCTGGGCGAGGGCAGGACCCTCGAGGAGGCCGTGGAGGCCCTGGGCCAGGTGGCCGAGGGCGTCAATACCGTGCGCTTGGTGCGGGACAAGGCGCGCGAGGACGGCGTCTACATGCCGCTGGCCGAGGGCCTCTATCAGGTGCTCTTCGCGGGCGTGCCGGCCCGCGAGATGGCGCGGCTGCTGATGCAGGGCGAGCAGAGCAGCGACGTGGAGTTCGTGCTGCCACGCTCCGACGTCCAGCAGGATCGCCGCGACGGCGGGGGAACGGCATGACCGAAACAAGAGCCCAGTGCCTGCTGATCATGCGCCACGGCGAGGCCGCGCCCGGCGCGCCGGATGCCGAGCGCGTCCTCACCGCGCGTGGCGAGCGCGAGGCCGAGCGCATGGGGCGCTGGCTCGCCTCGCGCACGGATCTCGAGCGCCTGCGCCTGGTGGCGAGCCCCTATGTGCGGGCCCGCCAGACCGCCCAGCGCATCGCCGAGCCGCTGGGGCTCGAGGTGGAGACCCTGGCGCTGATCACCCCCGACGACGCGCCCGGGGCGGTGATCGACTGGCTGCTCGGCGAGGCCGATGATCGCCCGCTGATGCTGGTCAGCCACATGCCGCTGGTCGCCGCCCTCACCGGGCTGCTGGTGGAGGGGCGAGCCGAGCGCGGCCCCGGCTTCGCCACGGCCGCCGTGGCCGAACTGGAGGCCGACGTGCGCGCGGCCGGGTGTGCCCGCCTGCGACGCCTCGTCTCGCCCGCCGACATCAACGACCAGGAGGTCCCGTGAGCTATATCGTCAATAACCGTATCCATGTGAATCCGGGCTTCGAGGAGGAGTTCGAGGTGCGCTTCCGCGCCCGGGCCGGGGAGATCGACACCCAGCCGGGCTTCGTCGCCATGCGCGTGCTGCGCCCCCAGGGCAACCAGGCGCCCTACGTGGTGGAGACGGAGTGGGAGAGCCAGGCAGCTTTCCGAGCCTGGGTCGGTAGCGACGACTTCAAGCGCGCCCACGCCAACCCGCTGCCGGCCGAGGCCACCGCCGAGGGCGGCGGCATCGAGCAGTTCGAGATCGTCGAGGGCACCGAGGCGCGCGGCACCGTCGCCGACCGCTGAGCGGAGCCTGGATCGCCCTTAAATCACCCCGGCGGCGGTTAGGCCGAAGGCGCCCAGGGTGATCGTCAGGCTCGCCATCAGCGTGGTCAGGGCGACGATATTGGCGGTGAGCGCCGCATTGGCGCCCATCGCCTTGGCCATCACGAAGGCGGCGGCGGCGGTGGGGCTGGCGAAGAACAGGAACATCACGCCGAGCGCCGGGCCCTCGAAGCCGACCATCCAGGCGGCGCCGGTGGTGAGCGCGGGCAGGGTGATCATCTTCAGCAGGCTGGCGCCGAGCGCCAGGCGACCGGAGTGGCGCACCTCACCAAACGAGAGCGTGGCGCCGATGCAGATCAGCGCCAGCGGCAGGGTTAGCGAGGCGAAGTAGTCGCCGGAGGTGGCCAGCCAGCCGGGCAGCGACCAGCCGGATGCCGCCACCGGCACTGCCGCCGCCACCGCGAGGATCAACGGGTTGGTGGCGATATGGCGCAGCATGCTGCGCCAGTCGGCGCGCTGCTCTTGCTGCCGATCCTGCTGATAGGCGACCAGCACGATCACCGAGCAGGCGTTGTAGGTGAGGATCACCACCCCCAGCAGCAGGCTGCCGGTGGAGAGGCCGAAGTCGCCGTACATGCCCGCGGCGAGCGCCAGGCCGACGATGCCGCAGTTGCCGCGAAAGGCCCCCTGGATATAGACGCCGCGCTCCCGGTAGGGCACGCGCAGGCTCGCCTACCCCCAGCAGAAAAGTACGCTGGCGAGCGTCGCCAGAACGTAGAAGCCGAGCAGCGCCGGGTCGAGGCTGGCCTCTAGGTCGGCGCGGATGATGCTGAGAAAGACCAGCGTCGGCAGGGTCGCCTTGAACACCAGCTGGGAGGCGGTGGAGACGAAGGCAGGGTCAATCCAGCGGGCGCGCTTCAGCCCCAGGCCGATGAACACCATGGCGAAGACCGGCAGGGTGATCTCGAGGGTCTGCAGGAAGAGCGCCGTAAGCCCCATGGTCTAGCGCGCCAGCCACAGGCCGACGACCACGGCGGTGATCACGGTGATGAAGAACACTCGATTGCGGGCGCGAGTATCGCGGGTGGGCTTTCGGGAATCGGCCACGGTAAGCTCCTCTCGGTGGGGTTGCCGCCAAAGGACGACTTGGCGAAACATGGTAATCCCGTTAGCCTGCTATCGCCAGAAGGGCACCGGCCGGCTGCCCCCAGAAGGAGCCTTCATGAGCCGAATCGACCAGACCTCGCGTCCTCCCCTCGTCTTCGCCCACGCCAACGGCTTCCCGGGGCAGAGCTATCGCAGCTTCCTGTCGCCGCTGGCCGAGCGCTTCGACGTGCACCCGTTGGATCGCCTCGGCCACCACCCCGACTTCCCGGTGGGGCACAACTGGCTGGCCCTGCGCGACGAACTCCTCGAGCACCTCGCCGAGCGGCCGGGGCCGGTCATCGGCGTCGGACACTCCATGGGCGGGGTGCTCATGGCCATGGCCGCCGAGCGCGCGCCCGAGCGCTTTTGCGGCGTGGTGATGCTCGACCCGCCGCTGATGCTCGGCCTGGACGCCGTGGTCATGAAGGCCGCCAAGCGGCTCGGCCTGGCCGATCGCGTCACCCCGGCCGGCCGTACCCTGGGGCGACGCGACAGCTGGCCCAGCCGGGATGCCATGACGCACTACCTGCGCAGCCGTGGGCTCTTTCGCGGCTTCACCGACCAGGCCCTTCACGACTACGTGGACGGTGGCACCAGGGAACTCGACGACGGCCGGGTGGTGCTGGTCTACGACCCCGACATCGAGGTGCAGATATTCCGCCACCTGCCCGATCACCTGGATGACCTGCCGGCGCGGGTCCAGGTCCCTCTCGGCGTGCTGGCCGGCCGCGAGTCCCGGGTGCTCACCGCCCACCGCCGGCGCCGGCTGCGCCGCCGCGGGGTGCGCGTCGCCGAGGTCTCGGGGGGGCACATGTTCCCCATGGAGGTTCCCGAGGAGACCCGCACGACCCTGGTGGCGATGATCGACGCGCTGCTCGGGCGGCCCTCATGAGCGAGCCTCATTCCCAGCTCCAGCCCCAGCCCCAGCCCCTGCGCCTGTCCGATGGGCGCCTGGCCGCCCTGGCCTGGGGCGATCCCGCGGCCCCCACCTGGCTCGCCCTGCACGGCTGGCTGGACAACGCCGCGAGCTTCTCTCGCCTGGCCCCGCGCCTGGTCGAGCGCCTCGGGATTCGCGTGGTGGCCCTCGACTTCGCCGGCCACGGCCTGTCGGCTCACCACGACGGCGGCTATGCGCTGTGGGACTACGTTCACGATCTGCTCGATGCCGGCGACGAGCTCGGCCTTTCGCGCATGACCCTGCTGGCCCACTCCATGGGCGCCGGGGTGGCCTGCCTGGCGGCTGCCGCGCTGCCCGAACGGGTCGAGACGCTGGTGCTGATCGATGGCCTGGGCGCGCTGACCACGGCGGCCGACGACGCCCCCGCCCAGCTGCGCAAGGCGCTGCTCGCCGAGCGGCGCGCTCGCTCCCGGGCGCCGAGCGCTTCTGGCGCCCGGACACCGAGCTCTCCTGGCTCCCGGACATCGAGCTCTCCTGGCTCCCGGACATCGAGCTCTCCTGGCTCCCGGACATCGAGCTCTCCTGGCTCCCGGACATCGAGCTCTCCTGGCTCCCGAGCACCGAGCTATCCTGATAGCGAGGCCGCGGTGGCGGCGCGAGTCGCCGGCGGGGCGACGCCCATCGATGCCGAGACGGCGCGCCCGCTGATGCTGCGCAACCTCGAGGAGCTGCCCGGCGGTCGCGTCCGCCTGCGCACCGATGCGCGCCTGCTGCGCCCCTCGCCGGTGCGGCTGTGCCCCGAGCAGCTCTCCGCCATGCTCCGCGCGCTGCGCGCGCCGGTGCTGCTGGTGGAGGGGGCGACCGGCATCCTCGGCGACCGGCCGCGGGCACGCTGGGCTCGAGCCGAGGTGGCGAACCTCTCGCGCCGCGTGCTGCCGGGCGGGCATCACCTGCACCTGGAGCCGGCGGCCGCGGGGGAGGTGGCGAGGGTCATCGCGGGCTGGCACGCCTCTGAGCGAACGCATGAGGAGACGCATGAGCGCAGGCACGAGAGGGAGGGCGGATCATGAATCGACAGCAGCAGGTCACAAGCCCCCGGGACAAGACGGTCGCCCTGGTGCTCGGCAGCGGCGGGGCGCGCGGCTACGCCCACATCGGGGTGATCGAGGAGCTCGAGGCCCGCGGCTATCGCGTGGTGGCGATCTCTGGCTGCTCCATGGGCGCCCTGGTCGGCGGGGTCTATGCGGCGGGCAAGCTCGATGCCTACCGCGACTGGGTCTGCCAGCTCGACTACTTCGACGTGCTGCGACTGGTTGACGTCACCTGGAGCCCGATGGGCGCGATGCGCGCCAACAAGGTGATGAGCAAACTCGAGAGCCTGATCGAGGATATACGCATCGAGGACCTGGATATCGACGTGACCACCGTCGCCACCGACCTGACTCGCCAGCGCGAGGTCTGGTTCCAGAGCGGCTCGCTGCTCGAGGCGATCCGCGCCTCCATCGCCGTGCCCGGGGTGATCACCCCGGTGCATCGCGGCGACCAGGTGCTGGTCGACGGCGGGCTGCTCAATCCGCTGCCGATCATCCCCACGGTGTCGGCCCAGGCGGATTTCGTGATGGCGGTCAACGTCACCGCCCACAGCCCCCGGCCGGTGAGCCTCGAGGAGCTGCTGCCCCCCGACGAGGCCGCCCAGGAGCAGGCCCGGGAGGAGGCCCGTGACGCCGGCGGCGTCGACTTCGCCAGCTGGATCGACGGGGTACGCGGCGCCGCCCGGCGGCTGTTCGACGGTTTCGGCAACGGCCACGAGTCCGCCGACGGGGTCAAGAAGAGTCGGGTGGAGGAGGCCCTGGAGCGCGATCGCCGGGAGTGGGGGCGCCTGGACATGGTGCTGGCCTCCTTCGACATCACCCAGGCGGCGCTGGCCAAGTACAAGGTGGCGGGCTATCCGCCGGACGTGCTGATCGAGGTGCCCAAGACGGTGTGCGGCGCCTACGAGTTTCACCGCGCCGAGGCGCTGATCAGCCTCGGCCGCCATCTGGCCGTGGACGCGCTTGACCGCTTCGAGGGGCTGACCCATCCGGGCTGGGGGGATCAGGCGATCGTCGTCGAGCCGACGGGCGAAGAAACGGCAGAAGAAACGGGGGAAGAAACGGGCGAAGAAACGGGAGAGGAGAAGGCACCGTCCTGAGGCGCCGTATCGCGTCGCGGGCAGGCGGTTAGCCGCTCAGGCCTCGCTGCCGCGCCGGCGCAGCAGCACGTAGACCGCCCCGGTACCGCCGTCGATCGTGGTGGCCGAGCAGAAGGCCAGCACGCTGGGCCACTCCCGCAGCCAGGCGTTCACGTGGCTCTTGATCACCGGGTAGTCGCGGGTGCTGCCCCAGGCCTTGCCGTGCACCACCAGCACGCAGCGTCGCCGGCGGTCGCCGGCATCGCGCAGGAAGGCTTCGAGCTCTTCCCGCGCCTCCTCCAGGGTGTGGCCGTGCAGGTCGAGCCCGGCCTCCCAGCCGAGGCGTCCGCGCTTGAGCTGCTGGCGCGTGCGCCAGGGCAGGTCGGGGAGGGCGAAGTCGAGGAACTCCGAGGGCCGTACCGGTTCCACCCGACCATCGGAGGTGCGCCCGCCGCCGGCGAGCTCGTCGGCCACCGTGGTGGCGGCCGCCCGACGCTCGGCCGCGGCGGCGTCGCCGCGGCGCCGGCGACCGGGATCGGCCCGGTTGCTGGCGATGGGGCGCACGCCGGCCTTGCGCAGGGCCTGGCGGAAGGCGTTGATCTCGTCGTCGTCCGGGACGTGGCGATCTCGACTCATGGGACCATCGGGTGAAGGAGCGAGCCGCCAGTATACCGCCCCAGCCGTGGCTGTGAACCGCGGGCCCGGTTACAATCTGGCGTCTTTATCCCCGAATCCCTCGACATCAGGAAGCCCCGTGGCCGAATCTCTCCCCGACGCGTCTACGTCCACCCTCGTGCTGAGCGACGAGGCCTTGAGCGAAGGCCTGATCACCCTGCGCGACTGCCTGCGCTGGGCCGCCAGCGAGTTCCACCTGGCCGGCCTGCACTACGGCCACGGCACCGCCTCCGCCTGGGACGAGGCCGTGGCGCTGACTCTGGGCGCCCTGCACCTGCCCTGGAACGTCGACCCGGCGGTGCTCGAGGCGCGGCTGCTGCCCATGGAGCGCACGCGCATCGTGTCGCTGGTGCGAGCGCGCATCGAGACGCGCCGGCCGCTGCCCTACCTGCTGGGCGAGGCCTTCTTCGCCGGTGTTCCGTTCAACGTCGACGAGCGGGTGTTGATCCCGCGCTCGCCCGTCGCCGAGCTGATCGAGCACGGTTTCGCCGCCTGGTTCCCCGACGAGCCGCCCGCCCGGGTGCTGGACCTGTGCACCGGCTCGGGCTGCATCGGTATCGCTACGGCGCTGCACCTGCCGACCTGCGAGGTCGACCTGGCCGACATCAGCCCCGAGGCCCTGGCGGTGGCGCGCCAAAATATCACCCGCCACGACGTGGGGGAGCGGGTGCGCGCCGTGGAGTCCGACCTCTTCGCGGGCCTCGAGGGCCGCCGCTTTGAGCTGATCGTCTCCAATCCGCCCTACGTGGACAGCCGCGACCTGACGACCATGCCCGCCGAGTTCCGCCACGAGCCGGCGCTGGCGCTGGGTGCGGGCCAGGACGGCCTGGACATCGTCCGGCGCATCCTGCGCGAGGCCCGCGACCACCTGAGCGACGACGGCGTGCTGATCGTCGAGGTCGGCAACTCCGATCACCACCTGGAGGCGGCCTTCCCCGAGGTGCCCTTCCTATGGCTGGAATTCGAGCGCGGCGGCCAGGGGATCTTCGCCCTGACCGCCGCTGAACTCGACGCCCACGCGTCGTCCTTCGCCTGATCCATCTCTCTCGCCCCAACTCTCCCGACCCCAGGAGGAGCGCTCATGTCCGGTAACACCTTCGGCAAGCTGTTCACCGTCACCACCTTCGGCGAGAGCCACGGCCCGGCGCTGGGGGCCATCGTCGATGGCTGTCCGCCGGGGCTGCTGCTCTCGGAGGAGGACCTGCAGCACGACCTGGACCGTCGCCGTCCCGGCAGCTCTCGCCACACTACCCAGCGTCGCGAGGCCGACCGGGTGCGGATCCTCTCCGGGGTCTTCGAAGGCGTGACCACCGGCACCTCCATCGGCCTGGTGATCGAGAACACCGATCAGCGCTCCACCGACTACTCGAAGATCAAGGATCAGTTCCGGCCGGCCCACGCCGACTACAGCTATCACCACAAGTACGGCATCCGCGACTACCGCGGCGGCGGGCGCTCGAGTGCCCGTGAGACCGCGATGCGGGTGGCGGCCGGGGCCATCGCCAAGAAGTACCTGGCCGCCCAGGGCATCGTCATTCGCGGCTACATGAGCCAGCTCGGTCCCATCGCCATCGACTTCAAGCAGTGGGAAGCGGTGGACGAGAATCCGTTCTTCTGTCCCGATCCCGAGCGGGTGCCGGAGCTCGAGGCCTACATGGATCAGCTGCGCCGCGACCAGGACTCGGTGGGGGCGAAGATCAGCGTGGTGGCCGAGGGCGTGCCCCCGGGCCTGGGTGAGCCGGTCTTCGACCGCCTGGACGCGGAGCTGGCCCACGGCCTGATGAGCATCAACGCGGTGAAGGGCGTGGAGATCGGCGACGGCTTCGCCTCGGTGGCAAGCCGCGGCAGCGAGCACCGCGACGAGATGACCCCCGAGGGCTTTCTCTCCAACCATGCCGGCGGCGTGCTGGGGGGAATCTCCAGCGGCCAGGCGATCATCGCGCACCTGGCCTTGAAGCCCACCTCCAGCATCACCACGCCCGGGCGCTCCATCGACGTCCATGGCCAACCGGTGGAGATCGTCACCAAGGGCCGCCACGACCCCTGCGTGGGCATCCGCGCCACGCCCATCGCCGAGGCGATGATGGCGCTGACCCTGATGGATCACTTGCTGCGTCAGCGCGGCCAGAACGCCGAGGTGAAGGTCTCGACCCCCCGCTTGCGTTGAGCCGTTCCGGGCGGCATGGCTGCTACACTTCAGGCGTCCACCAACAAGAGTGACGCCATGAAGATCAACGTCGAATTCGACCTGACCCCCGAGGAGTTTCGTCAGGCGCTGGGCCTGCCCGACGTGGAGGCCTTCCAGAAGGATCTGCTCGACCGGATCCAGAAGCAGATGGAGTCGGGCGTCGAGGGGTACGACCCGATGAGCCTGATGCAGCCCTTCCTGCAGCAGCAGGGGCTGTCGCAGAACCTGACGCAGGGGCTCTCCCAGGGCCTCTCCAGCTTCGGCAACTACCAGCAGATGATGCTCGACATGCTCTCCAAGGCCGCGGCCAGCTCCTCCGGCGGCGCCGCGTCCGGCGAGGCTTCCGCGGGCGACGCCTCGCCCTCCACGAAGAAGACTCAGTCCTCCGACAAGTCGTCCGCCAGCGATTCCCGCGCCTCCACGGCCAGTGCCAGCTCGCGCGGCAAGCGCGAGAGCTGAGGACCGGCCTCGCGCCACTCTTCGACCTTCGCCGGGGGCCGCCGCAATCCGGTTGCAAGCCTCGGAGTGGCAGACTAGGCTTTGTGCAGTGCAACAAGTCGTTCGTTACCGAGCCGCCAGGAGGGATTCGACATGCAGGACAAGATGATCGAGACATTCAACGAGCAGACCCGTCAGTTCTTCGAACCGATGCGCAAGCTCAATTCTCTGATGCTGAACAACATGGAGAAGATGACGCAGCATCAGATGGAGTCGATGAAGCGCTACAGCCAGATGGGCACCGAGCGCATGCGCGATGCCGGCGAACTCAGCGATGCCGAGAGCGTGCGCGACTTCGGCGCCCGCCAGGCCGAGATGATGAACGAGCTCTCCCAGCAGATGCTCGAGGACGCCAAGGCCATGAGCGAGATGAGCCTGGAGTTCAAGGCCGAGCTGGAGAAGCTCTACGCCGAGTCCGGCAAGCAGCTCGCCGAACAGGCCGAGAAGGCCGGCCAGGCGGCCAAGGAGGAGGTCACCCCGTCGGAGCAGCCCGCCAAGGCGACCAGCCAGTCCTCGTCGCGCAAGCGCTGATTTCCTAGACCGTCACCACGTCGCTCCGATACCCGTTCCGCGGGTATCGGTGCCAGTCGTTCTGGCTGTGCCCTGCGCGTTGCGAGGCGATGCGAAAGCAGCCGCGTCGAACCCTAGGCCGGCACCGTGTGCGGCCAACATGAACGGGTCGATATGAACGTTCGCGATGAACAACAGGAGTGGGCAATGCAAGCAGGGGTGCAAGCACCGACACCGGCCGAGCTGGAGGCGTGGAACGCCCAGCTCTCGTCGGTCGGCGAGGAATACCGGGCCTTGATGCAGGATCTGCTGGCGCGCATGGTGCCCAGCGACGCCGCGGAATCGGTCCATGAAGACATGCGGCGCAGCTTCCAGGCCGGCGCCGAATCGCTGATGCGCAACCCGCCCCTGCTGTGGCAGACCCAGTCGCGGCTGCTCCAGGATCAGGCCCAGCTGTGGCAGCAGTCGCTGCGCCGGCTGGCCGGCGAGGATGTCGAGCCGCTGGTCACCCCGGCCCGGGGGGATCGCCGCTTCAAGGACGACGCCTGGCGCGAGGACCCCTACTACCTGGCGATCATGCAGCAGTACCTGCTGTTCTCGCGCCTGGTGGAGGACCTGATCGAGCGCCTGGATGGCCTCTCGACCGACCAGAAGCGCAACCTCGGCTTCTACGCGCGCCAGCTGGTCAATGCCATGGCGCCGACCAACTTCGTGACGACCAATCCCGAGGTGATGCGCAAGACCGTCGAGACGCGCGGCCAGAACCTGGTCGAGGGGCTCGCCCGCCTGCGCGAGGATCTGGCCAACTCCGCCGAGGGCCTCAACGTCACCATGACCGATCGCAGCGCCTTCGCCATCGGCGAGAATATCGCCGTCACGCCAGGCGCGGTGGTCTTTGAAAACGAGCTGATCCAGCTGATCCAGTACACGCCGACCACCGAGCAGGCCTATAAGACGCCGCTGCTGGTGGTGCCGCCCTGGATCAACAAGTACTACATCCTCGACCTGCGCCAGGACAACTCCCTGGTGCGCTGGCTGGTGGAGCAGGGCCACACCGTGTTCCTGATCTCCTGGCGCAACCCGGGGCCCGAGCAGCGCGACCTGACCTGGGCCGACTACATGCAGCTGGGGCCCATCGACGCCATGGGCGCCATCGAGGAGGCCACCGGCGAGAAGTCGGTCAACCTGCTGAGCTACTGCATCGGCGGGACCCTGACCGCCTCCACCGTGGCCTACCTGACCAGCACGCGTCGCGGCCGCAAGGTCAAGTCGGTGACCTACATGGCCACCCTGCAGGACTTCCGCGACCCCGGCGAGATCGGCGTCTTCCTCAGCGAGCCGGTGCTCGAGGGCATCGAGGCCAAGCTAGAGCGCGACGGCTACCTCGACGGCCGCGTCATGGCCTACTCCTTCAACCTGCTGCGTGAGAACGACCTCTTCTGGTCCTTCTACATCAACAACTACCTGAAGGGTGACGCCCCGGCACCGTTCGACCTGCTCTACTGGAACACCGACGGGACCAACTTGCCGGCCGGCACCCACGCTTGGTACCTGCGCCACATGTACATAGAGAACCGGCTGGTGCAGCCCGACGGGATCGAACTCGACGGGGTCAAGATCGACCTGCGCAAGATCTCCACGCCGAGCTACTTCATCTCCACCCGCGAGGATCACATCGCCAAGTGGAACAGCAGCTACTATGGCGCGCTGCTGCCCAAGGGGCCGGTGACCTTCGTGCTGGGCGGCTCCGGTCACATCGCCGGGATCGTCAATCCGCCGAGCAAGAACAAGTACGGCTACTGGACCAACGACGCGCTGCCGGACACCGCCGAGGCGTGGCTCGAGGGCGCCCAGCAGCACGAGGGCTCCTGGTGGCCGCACTGGCAAGCGTGGATGACCGAGAACGGCTATGTGGACGCCGAGAAGCTGGTGCCGGCGCGCCAGCCCGGCGACGGCGAACTCGATATCCTCGAGCCGGCTCCCGGGCGCTACGTGCGCATGACCATCCCCGAGGTGCTGGGCAAGGCGTAAGCGCCGAGCTACAAGCGCCGAGCTACAAGCGCCGAGCTACAAGCGCCGAGCTACAAGCGAACCCCGAAGGCTTTGTCCTTCGGGGTTCGCTTTTGCTGGGGGAGCGCATCCTGTGGCTGCTTGGCTGCTTGGCTGCTTGGCTGCTTGGCTGTTACTGGCTCAGCGTCGGCGCAGTCCCGGCAGCACCAGCAGGGCCGCCAGCAGCCAGGCGGGCCAGCTGCCGGTGCGGGTGAACGGCGTGAGGCCCTGGGTGGCCGTGACCTCGCCCTCGAGCACGACGGTCTCGAACTGCGGCGCCCGGGCGGTGACCCTGCCCTGATGGTCGATGAGCGCGGTGACGCCGTTGCTGGTGGCGCGAATCACCGGGCGGCCGTTCTCCAGGGCGCGCAGGCGCGCCATCTGCAGGTGCTGCAGCGGCCCGATCGAGGCGCCGAACCAGGTGTCGTTGGAGACCGTCAGCAGCACGCCGGCCTCGCGGGCCTGCTCGGCCACGATATCCGCGTAGATGATCTCGTAGCAGATGGCGTTGCCGATGATCAGCTCGCCGGCGCGAATCGGTGCCTGTCCGTCGGGCCCCGGGGTCATGGCCGGGGCGGGCAGGTCGAAGAAGGCGATGGCGCCGCGCAAGAGGCTCTCCAGCGGCAGGTACTCGCCGAAGGGCACCAGGTGCGCCTTGCGATACGCCCCCGCCACGTCGCCGCGGCCGACGACGCTGTTGTAGTAGAGGCCGTCCGCGTCGCGCTGCAGGATGCCGGTGAGCAGCTCGGTGCCGTCCGGCAGGCCGGCGTGGGCGCGGTCGAGGATCGGCGCGGCCTGGTCTTCGAACATCGGCAGCGCGGCCTCGGGCCAGATCACCAGGTCGACGTCGTCGTCGAGCCCGCGGGTCAGGGCGAGGTAGGTATCGATGGCCCGGCGCTGTCCCTCGGGGCGCCACTTGATCAGCTGGGGCAGGTTGCCCTGCAGCAGCGCGACGCGCGCAGGCTCGCCGTTGGGCGTCGTCCACTGGGTCGGCAGGGCCAGCGGCACCAGCCACAGCACGGCGAGCGGGGCGGCGGCCCAGGCGCGGCGGCGCAGCACCTCGACGCCCAGGCTGCCGGTGAGGGCGGTGATCAATGACAGCAGGTAGACGCCGCCCACCGGGGCCCAGGGCGCCAGCGGCGAATCGACCTGGGCGCTGCCCAGCAGCAGCCAGGGGAAGCCGGTGAAGAGCCAGGTGCGCAGCCACTCGCCGAGTACCCAGGCGCCGGCGAAGGTCAGCGCGGCGAAGCGCGGCCCGCACAGGCGGCGATAGCCCCAGAGGGTGGCGGCGAAGAACAGCGCCAGGCCGACGACGAACAATGCCGTCAGCAGCAGCGCCAGGGGCACCCCGGTATAGCCATAGTCGTGGATCGAGACATAGACCCAGGAGGCCCCGGAGCCGAACAGGCCGATGCCGTAGCAGAGGCCGCGCAGTGCGGCCTGACGAGGCGTCAGGGCGGGCAGGCCGAGGAAGATCAGGCCGGCCGCGACCGGGCCCATCCACCAGAGCGAGAAGGGGGCGGTGCTGAGGGTGGTGAAACCCCCGGCCATCAGGGCCAGCAGGCAGCCCAGGGCCGGGGGCAGGCGAACGTCAGCCATCGTATCCATCCATGGAAGTGGGCGAGTCACTCCTCGGTGCTCTCCTCGGCGGGGGCCGCCTCGAGCAGGCGGATGCGTCGGTTATCGGCGTTGAGCACGGTGAAGCGCCAGCCGCTGAGTTCGGTGTGCTCGCCGCGTCCCGGCAGGTGGCCGAAGCGCTGCATCACCAGGCCGCCGAGAGTATCGAAGTCGTCATCGGAGAACTCGGTGCCGAAGCGCTCGTTGAAGTCCTCGATGGGCGTCAGGGCGCGGATCGCATAGCGCGCCTCGCCCAGCTCGCGGATATCGATCTCCTCGTCGATGTCGTGCTCGTCTTCGATCTCGCCGACGATCTCCTCGAGGATGTCCTCGATGGTGACGATGCCCGCCGTGCCGCCGTACTCGTCCACCACCACGGCCATGTGGTTGCGGGTGTCCTGGAACTCCTTGAGCAGGCTGTTGAGGCGCTTGGACTCGGGCACGAACATCGCCGGGCGCAGCACCTCGTCGAGCTGGAAGGGGCGGCCGTTCTCCTGGCCGCCACGCAGCAGCGGCAGCAGGTCCTTGGCCAGCAGGATGCCCTTGATCTCGTCGAGGTTCTCGCCGATCACCGGATAGCGGGAGTGGCCGGTCTCGAGTATCACCGGCAGGTACTCGTCGAGGGGCTGGTCGAGGGCGATCGCGGTGATCTGCGAGCGGGGGATCAGCACCTCGCGCACCTGCTGGTCGCTGATGCTCAGGGCGCCCTCGATGATCATCATGGCGTCCTGGTCGAGCTTCAGGCGGGACCCCGCCTGGCGGAGGAACGCCAGCAACTCGCCGCGGGAGCTGGGTTCGTCGCTGTCGTTGGACAGGGCACTGAACAACTTATCGAGCCAGGACCTGTTGCCCTGGCTACTCGATCGGTCTTCGCTCATGCGTCGGCTCTCTCGTCCTCGTTGTCGGTATCGCGGTGCGGAGGGCTGGGGGTGAGATACGGATCGGCGATCCCCAGCGATGCCAGGATCTCGCGCTCGAGGGCCTCCATGATCTCGGCCTCGGCGTCGTCGATGTGATCGTAGCCCAGCAGGTGCAGGGTGCCGTGGATCACCATGTGAGCGTAGTGAGCGTGCGTCGGCTTGTCCTGCTCGCGGGCCTCCCTGACCACCACCGGATGGCAGATCACCAGGTCGCCGAGCAGCGGCAGCTCGATACCGGGCGGGCTCTCGAAGGGGAAGGAGAGCACGTTGGTGGGCCGATCCTTGCCGCGATAGTCGCGGTTCAGGGCCTGGCTCTCCTCGGCGTCGACGAAGCGGACGGTCAGTTCAAAGCGCGGCTCATCGGGATGGCGCGTCAGCACGGCCTCGACCCAGGCCTCGAGATCGGCCTGGCCGGGCAGGGCCTCGGCCTCGAGGGCCACCTGGCGATCGACGACGAGTGGAGGAGGTTCGCCGGTCATGCGGGCTCTCCGGCATCGTCGGAGCCCTGGGCCTGGCGCAGGCGCGCCTGGCGTTCCTCGGCCTGGGCCTCGCGGCGCGTCTCGCGCTGCTCCCGGCGTTCGCGTTCGGCGGCTTCCTCGCCGGCCTCGAAGTGGTCGTAGGCCTCGATGATGCGCTGGACCAGCGGATGGCGCACCACGTCCTTGGCGGCGAAGTGGGTCACGCCGATCCCCGGGGTGCCCTTGAGCACGTCGAGTACCTGGATCAGCCCCGAGGTCTGGCCGCGGGGCAGGTCCACCTGGGTCACGTCGCCGGTGATCACCGCCGTGGAGCCGAAACCGATGCGCGTCAGGAACATCTTCATCTGCTCGCGGGTGGTGTTCTGGCTCTCATCGAGGATGATGAAGGCGTTGTTCAGGGTGCGCCCGCGCATGTAGGCCAGCGGGGCGATCTCGATCACCTGGCGCTCGATGAGCTTGGCCACCTGCTCGAAGCCGATCATCTCGTAGAGGGCGTCGTAGAGCGGACGCAGATAGGGGTCGATCTTCTGGGCCAGGTCGCCTGGCAGGAAGCCGAGCTTCTCGCCGGCCTCCACGGCCGGGCGCACCAGCAGGATGCGACGCACCTCCTGCTGATTGAGCGCCTCCACCGCGGCGGCCACGGCCAGGTAGGTCTTGCCGGTGCCGGCCGGCCCGATGCCGAAGTTGATGTCGTGGGCACGGATGCTCGAGACGTAGCTCTGCTGGTTGAGGCCGCGGGGCTTGATCAGCGTGCGCGGGGTGCGCAGCAGCACCTCGTCGTCGGCCTCATCGCCCTCCTCCTCGTCCAGCGCCTCGAGGCCGGACTCCTGCAGGAAGAGGTGCACCGTGTCGGGCTCGAGGTCGCTGGCCTCGGTCTCCCGATAGAGGTGCTCCAGCACGTTGGCGGCGGCCTTGACGCGACTCCCCGGCCCCGCGAGCTGGAAGATGTTGCCCCGATTGCGCAGGGTGATGCCAAGCCGTGTCTCGACCAGCTTGAGATGCTCGTCGCGCTGGCCGCAGAGGTTGGCTAGGCGGCGAGGATCGTTGGGTTCCAGGTTCAGGGTGACGATGCGGTTGGCCTGAGAAGATGGCTGGCTCAAGACTGGATGATCCCTGCGTTGTGGATGTGTCTCTCAGCTTACTGCCCCGGCGCGGGCCGGGGCAATCGCTGACTCTCAGAAGCGCTCGGGAGAGATCAGCTCGCCACGCAGGGAGTTGGGCAGCGCCTCGTTGATCTCGACGTCGACGAAGTAGCCGATCAGCTCGAAGGGATTGGCGGCGCGGAAGTTGACCACGCGGTTGTTCTCGGTGCGTCCCGAGAGCTGGCCCGGGTCGCGGGGCGAGAAGCCGGTAACCAGGATGCGCTGGGTGGTGCCCACCATGCGCCGGCTGATCTGCATGGTCTGCTGGATGATGCGCTCCTGGAGGATCGCCAGGCGCTGCTTCTTGACGCTCTCCGGGGTGTCGTCCTCGAGCCCCGCCGCCGGGGTGCCGGGGCGCGCCGAGTAGACGAAGCTGAAGGAGTGATCGAAGCCGATGCGATGGATCAGGTCCATGGTCGACTCGAAGTCCTCCTCGGTCTCGCCGGGAAAGCCGATGATGAAGTCCGAGGAGAAGCTGATGTCGGGGCGCAGCGCGCGGATGCGCTCCATCTTCTCGACGTACTCCTCCACGGTGTGGCCGCGCTTCATGGCGGCGAGCACCCGGTCCGACCCCGCCTGCACCGGCAGGTGGAGGTGGCTGACCAGCTCCGGGATCTCGGCGTAGGCCTCGATCAGGCTGTCGGAGAACTCCACCGGGTGCGAGGTGGTGAAGCGGATGCGGTCGATGCCCTCGACGGCGGCTACGCAAGCGATCAGCTCGGCCAGGTCGATCTCGTCGCCGAGCTGGTTCTCGCCGCGGTAGGCGTTGACGTTCTGCCCCAGCAGGTTGATCTCGCGCACCCCCTGGTCGGCCAGGTGGATGACCTCGTCCATCACCGCCTCGAAGGGGCGCGAGACCTCCTCGCCGCGGGTGTAGGGCACCACGCAGAAGGTGCAGTACTTGGAGCAGCCCTCCATCACCGAGACGAAGGCGGTGGCCCCGTCGGAGCTCGGCTTGGGCAGGTGGTCGAACTTCTCAACCTCGGGGAAGGTGACGTCGACCACCGAGATCTGATCGTCGCGTCGCGCGTCGAGCATGCCCGGCACCCGATGCAGGGTCTGCGGGCCGAACACCATGTCGACATGGGGGGCGCGCTTGCGCAGGGCCTCGCCCTCCTGGCTGGCCACGCAGCCGCCCACGCCGATCACCAGCTCCGGATTGGCCTCCTTGAGCTTCTTCCAGCGGCCGAGCTGGTGGAAGACCTTCTCCTGGGCCTTCTCGCGAATGGAGCAGGTGTTGAGCAGGATGACGTCGGCATCGCGCTCGTCGTCGGTGAGCTCGAGCTGATGAGATTCGCCGAGCAGATCCGCCATGCGCGCGGAATCGTACTCGTTCATCTGGCAGCCGTGCGTCTTGATGAAGAGTTTCTTCGCCATAAGAGTAGGTCGCGGCAGCTGGCGCGACGGGACACCGTTGGATGGACATGGGGAGATGGCCGGATGGCCACCCGAGACAAGGCCACATATTATACGCAGCGCCCGGCATCGGGGCCAGCGTAGCCCCGCGGTCGGACGCCCCGACTGTGGTACTCTGTGGGCCTTTCGAGGACGGGGCCAGGCGTCGGCCAGGGATCACGGCCTGGTCAGAAAATGACCGGAACGTGACAGAGACGATGGTCACGCCGGCTTGCGGCGGGTTTCCAGCGGTTTTCCCGATGGTTGTCCACAGCAGCTGTGGGTAACCCGTCCGCGCGAATCACGCATCGCCGTCGCGCCCGGCAAGGACGTCCGGGCGTGGCGAACGCGTCACGACAGAGCAACGACACGCGAGCCTTGGACAGCCAGGACGATGGCATGATGATACACAGACTCAAGATTCTGACACTCGGCGTCGCGCTCGCGACGCTGCCCCCCGCGCTCCACGCTCAGGATGCCGACGCCGGCGCCTGGGTGTCGGACGAACTCACCACCTTCGTGCGCAGCGGCCCCACCGACGGCTACCGGATCATCGGCACCCTGACCGCCGGCGAGCCGGTGACCGTGCTCGAGACCAGCGGCGACTACAGCCGGGTCGAGGACGCCGAGGGCGACGTCGTCTGGGTGCTCAGCAGCGAGCTCCAGGCCGAGCCCAGCGCCCAGCAGCGGCTGCCGGCCCTGGAGGACAGGGTCGAGGCGTTGACCGAGGAGCTCTCCGGCATCAACGAGACCTGGGAGAAGCGCACGGCGTCGATGACCGACACCCTGGAGCTTCGCCAGGCGCGCATCGACGAGCTCGAGGCGCGCAACCAGGCCCTCGAGGAGGAGACCGAGCAGTCGCGGGCCACTATCCGGGAGTTCCAGGCGCGCTTGGACACCCAGGAGGAGGACCTGCTGATGCGCTACTTCATGTATGGCGGCGGCGTGGCCGGGGCCGGCCTGCTGGTCGGCCTGATCGTGCCCCACCTGCCGCGTCGTCGTCGCAAGCGCGACCGCTGGTTCTGAGCATGGCGGACGATTGGCTCAAGCGCTGGCACGAGGGGCGCATCGGCTTCCATCGCGACCAGCCCCATCCGGCGCTCGTCCGTCACTGGCCGGCCCTCGAGGTGCGCGCCGGTACCAAGGTGCTGGTGCCGCTGTGCGGCAAGAGCCTGGACATGCGCTGGCTGGCGAACCGCGACCACCCGGTGCTGGGCATCGAGCTCGCCGAGACGGCCATCGAGCAGTTCGTCGCCGAGGGGCGGGGGGAAATCACCCGCTACCATCAGGACGGCTTCGATATCTGCCGCCAGGGCAGCGTGGAGCTGTGGTGCGGGGATTTCTTCCACTTCCATATCGAGCAGGCGGCCGAGATCGGCGCCTTCTACGATCGCGCCGCGCTGATCGCCCTGCCCGAGGCCACCCGCCAGCGCTACGCCTTTCACCTGGCGCAGCTGATGCCGCCGGGCGCCCGGGGGCTTCTGATCAGCCTGACCCGGGATCCGGGCGGCCCGCCGTACAGCGTCTCGGCCGAGGAGGTGCGTACGCTGTTCGAACCCAACTTTCGGGTCACCCACCTGGAGGACGGTGAGCCGGAGGCCAACGGCTTTTGCGAGTGCGTCTGGGCGCTGGAGCGTCGCGGGCCGCTGACCTGAGACGCTCGAGCGCGAGACGGCCCGAGACGAGGGATCAGCGCGCCAGCAGGCGCCCCAGCTCCGGGTCGCGGAAGGCGCGATCCAGGCCGTCGGAGAGCAGCTCGTTGACCATCCGGGTGTTGGCTTCCTTGTCGGGGCGCAGGGCGTATCCTTGGGTGCGGCGCGAGGTATAGGTGCCGGTGTAGGTGGTGCCGGCGTTGATCGCCTCGGCGACCAGCACCGCCTCGAGTCGCGCCTCGTCGATGAAGGGGCGACTCTCGCCGCGCTCGTAGCCCAGGTGCTCGAGGGTCAGCGTCAGGCTGGGCCGCCCCTCGCTTCGCTCGTTCGTCGGGGTGAAGCCCATCTCCCGCACCGCGCGTTCGGCCTCGGCCTGAAGCTCGGGCACCAGCTCGTGGGCGTTGACGGTGATCACCGCCGTGGACATGGCGCTGCCGGTGCGCGTGCCTAGCACCTCGCTGTCACGCCCGTCCACGGCCGTCACGGTGACGGCCTGGCCGCTGCCTGTCTGGGGCACCCCGGCGGTGCGATGGGGATCGAGCTGCAGGTAGTGGGGGCTGGCGCAACCGGCCAGCCAGCCGGCGGTGAGTAGCAGGGCGCAGGCCCCCAGGACGCGTCGACGCTGCATGGAAAGACTCCTGATGAAAAAGGCTCCCGATGAGTGATCGGGAGCTCGAGTATATCGCCCCGAGGGCGGTTCATCAGCCCGTGGTGGCGAGGCTCGGTCGCGCGGTCGGGCGTGCGCCGTCGTCGTCGAAGCGATGCCAGCGGCGCGGCAGCGCATAGAGGCGCTTGCCGCGGGCGAGCGCCAGGTGCTCGAAGTCGGTGTGGCGCACCGTGGCGAGCCACGGCTTGGCCAGCCAGTCGGCGGCGAGCTCCACGCGCACCTCGGCGCCCACCGGCGAGACGGCGGTCACGGTCATCGGCAGGTGCGCCTCGGCGCTCGGCGCCTGGGCCAGCGCGAGCTCATGGGGACGCATCAGCAGCTCCGCCGCGCCGTCGGGCAGCGCCACCGCCAGGCGCGCCTCGCCGCAGGTGAGTACGCCCTCTCGCACCTCGCCCTCGAGGTGGTTCACATCGCCCAGGAACTCGAAGACGAAACGGTTGGCCGGCGCGCGGTAGAGCGCCTCGGGGGTGTCGATCTGCTCGATGCGGCCGTTGCTCATCACCGCCACGCGGTCCGAGAGCTCCAGCGCCTCCTCCTGGTCGTGGGTGACGAAGACGCTGGTGAAGCCCAGTTCGTCATGCAGGTGGCGCAGCCAGCGCCTGAGCTCCTGGCGCACCTTGGCGTCCAGCGCCCCGAAGGGCTCGTCGAGCAGCAGCACCTCGGGGCGCAGGGCCAGGGCGCGAGCCAGCGAGACCCGCTGCTGCTGGCCGCCGGAGAGCTGGGCGGGGTAGCGCGTCGCCAGCTGCTCGAGCTGGACCATCTCCAGCAGGCGGTGCACCCGGGCGCGAATCTCGCCGGACGAGGGGCGCTCGCGGCGCGGCAACACCGTCAGGCCGAAGGCCACGTTGTCGTAGACGCTCATGTGCCGGAACAGCGCATAGTGCTGGAAGACGAAGCCGATGCGCCGGTCGCGCACGTGTACCCGGGTCACGTCGCGCTCGCCGAACTGGATGCGTCCGGCGGGCGCGGGGTCGGGCGCCTCGAGGCCGGCCATGATGCGCAGGAGGGTGGTCTTGCCCGACCCCGAGGGGCCGAGCAGGCCGATCAGCTCGCCCTCGCGGATCTCCAGGTCGATCGGCGAGAGGGCACGGGCGCGGGGCCCGTAGTGCTTGGCGATGTTCTCGAGACGAATGCTCATGCTAGGGCCTCCCGGCGCGCGGCGCGCCACTCCAGGCCGGCCTTGGCGGCCAGGGTGAACAGGGCGATCAGGGCCAGCAGGGCGGCGCTGGCGAAGGCGCCCACGGTGTTGTAGTCCTGATACAGCAGCTCGACGTGCAGCGGCAGGGTGTTGGTCTCGCCGCGGATCGCCCCGGAGACTACCGAGACCGCGCCGAACTCGCCTACCGCCCGGGCATTGGTCAGGATCACTCCGTAGAGCAGCGCCCAGCGGATGTTGGGCAGGGTGACCCGGCGAAACAGCGTGAAGCCCGAGGCGCCCAGCGTCACCGCCGCCTCCTCCTCGCGGGAGCCCTGAGCCTGCATCAGCGGGATCAGCTCCCGGGCGACGAAGGGGCAGGTGACGAAGACGGTGACCATCAGGATGCCCGGCCAGGCGAACATCAGCTGGATATCGTGGGCGTCGAGCCAGCCGCCGAGCCAGCCGTTGCGCCCGTAGAGCAGCAGGTAGACCAGGCCCGCCACCACCGGCGAGATGGCGAAGGGGATGTCGATCAGGGTCTGCAGCAGGCGCCGGCCGGGAAAGGTGAAGCGCGTCACCAGCCAGGCCAGCATCACCCCGAACACCAGGTTGATGGGAATGGTCAGCGCGGTGATGAACAGCGTCAGGCCGATGGCCGCCAGGGTGTAGGTGTCGCTCACATTGACCCAGAAGGTGGCGAGGCCCTGGGAGAAGGCCTGGGCGAAGATCGCCACCAGCGGCAGCAGCAGAAACAGCGCCGATAGCGCCACGGCGGCGCCGATCAGCAGGCGGCGCAGGGCCGGCGCATCACCGATGCGTTGCATGTCAGTTGCCTCCGTGCAGGCGACGGATGAAGCGTCCCTGCCACAGGTTGATGGCCAGCAGCAGCGCGAGCGAGGTGGCGAGCACCACCGAGGCGATGGCCGAGGCGCCCACGTAGTCGTACTCCTGCAGCTTGACGAAGATCATCAGCGAGGTGATCTCGGTCTCGTAGGGCATGTTGCCGGCGATGAAGATCACCGCGCCGAACTCGCCCAGCGAGCGCACGAAGGCGAGCCCGGTGCCGGTGACCAGCGCCGGCCACAGGTGCGGCAGGATCACCCGCCGGAAGGCCACGCCGTCCCGAGCCCCCAGGGTCATGGCCGCCTCGTCGATCTCGTGGGGCAGGTCCTCGAGAATCGGTTGCACCGTACGCACCACGAAGGGAATGCTGGTGAAGGCCATGGCCAGGGCGATGCCGACCCAGGTGTAGGCCACCTCCAGGCCCAGCGGGGCGAGCGCCTGGCCCATCCAGCCGTTGCTAGAGTAGAGGGTCGCCAGGGTGATGCCGGCCACCGCGGTGGGCAGGGCGAAGGGCAGGTCCATCAGCGCATCCAGCGCGCGCTTACCGGGGAAGTCGTAGCGCACCAGCACCCAGGCCAGCAGCAGGCCGAAGGCGGCGTTGACCAGCGCCGCCACCGCGGCGGCACCGAGGGTGATCAGGTAGCTGGCGACCACCCGGGCCTCGCTGATGATGGCCCAGTACTCGCCGAGCGACAGGCCGGCCAGCTGGCCCACCAGGCCGGTCAGCGGCAGCAGCAGCACCAGCGAGACGAAGGTCAGGCTGATGCCGAGCGAGAGCCCGAAGCCCGGCAGCACCCGCTGGGTGCGGCCGGGGAAGGGCAGGGCCAGGCGGGACCCGGCAGCGCGTTGGCTCATGGCGAAGGCTCCGCGGAAGGCCTAGCGGCGCTGCAACTGGTCGAGCCGGCCGCCGCTTTCGAAGTGCGTCTCCATGGCCGCGTCCCAGCCGCCGAAGACGTCTTCCACCTTCAGAAGCTCCGTCTCGGGGAACTGGTCGGCGAACTCCGCCACCACGGCCTCGTCATGCACCCGGTAGTTGAAGCCGGCCAGCAGCCGCTGGGTGTCCTCGGCGTAGAGGAACTCGAGATAGTCGCGGGCGAGCTCCAGGGTGTCGTTGCGCTCGGCGTTGTCCTCGACCACGGCCACCGGGAACTCGGCCAGGATGCTGACCGGCGGCACGATCACCTCGTAGTCGTCGCTGCCGTACTCCTGGCGGATGTTGTTGACCTCGGACTCGAAGCTGATCAGCACGTCGCCGATGCCGCGCTCGATGAAGCTGGTGGTGGCGCCGCGGCCGCCGGTATCGAAGACCTTGACGTTGCCGAGGAAGGCGCGCATGAACTCCATGACGCGTGTCTCGTCGCCGTCGAAGGCGCGCTCGGCGGCGCCCCAGGCGGCGAGGTAGGTGTAGCGGCCGTTGCCGGAGGTCTTGGGGTTGGGGAACACCAGCTCGACGCCCTCGGCGGCCAGGTCGTCCCAGCTCTCGATGCCCTCGGGGTTGCCCTCGCGCACCAGGAAGGCGGTGGTGGAGTAGTAGGGCGAGGCGTTGTTGGGCAGCTGCTGTTGCCAGTCCTCGGCGACCAGGCCGGCATCGGCCAGCACCTGAACGTCGGTGACCTGGTTGTAGGTGACCACGTCGGCACGCAGGCCCTGGAGGATCGCGCGGGCCTGGGCCGAGGAGCCGCCGTGGGACTGCTTGATGCTCAGGGTGTCGTCGTGGGTCGCTTCCCAGTGATCCTTGAAGGCCGGGTTGACGGTCGCGAACAGCTCACGGGCGATGTCGTAGGAGGAGTTAAGCAGTTCGCGCTCCTCGGCCATGACCGGGGCCACCACGCCCAGGGCGATGGCGGAGGCGACGAGGGTGCGGCGGAAGAGGGGCAGCGGCGACATGGTGACTCCTTGGGGCGACGGTTTTCCTTAGAAGGCTAAGGTAAGCATCGCACAATGGAATTACAATGCCGATTTTTATTCTTTTTTAGAATTAATGTATCCACCGATGCTAAACCGCCGACGCCCTCGGCGAGGCCGAAGGCGTCGGAAGGTTGCCGGGGCCGCGCATGGGCGTGCCGGGGCTGTTTAGCTGCCTAGAGCCCCATGGCGGAGGAGGTGGAGCGCCGCGGGTCGGCGCCACCGTAGAAGCGACCGTCCTCGATCACGATCGACTGGGCGGCGCCCATCGCCGACTCCTGGCTGATGGCGTGGCCCTTGCCCTCGAGCAGCTCCAGGGTGTCGGGGCTGAAGCCGGCCTCGATGCGCAGCTCGTCGGGCAGCCATTGGTGGTGGATGCGCGGGGCGCTGACCGCCGACTGGATGTTCATGTCGTGGTCGATGACGTTCATCAGCACCTGCAGGGTGGTGGTGATGATTCGCGAGCCGCCGGGGCTGCCGGTGATCAGGAAGTTCTTGCCATCCTGCTTGACGATGGTCGGCGTCATCGACGACAGCATGCGCTTGCCGGGCTCGATCTTGTTGGCCGCGCCGCCGATCAGGCCGTAGGCGTTGGGCACGCCGGGCTTGGCGGAGAAGTCGTCCATCTCGTTGTTGAGCAGGAAGCCGGCGCCCGCCACGGCGATCCCCGAGCCGTAGCTGAAGTTGATGGTGTAGGTGTTGGAGACCGCCAGGCCCTCGTCGTCGGCGATGGAGAAGTGGGTGGTCTCGTTGGACTCATAGGGCAGCGGGTTACCCGGGGCGACCTCCTCGCTTGGGGTGACGCGATCCATGGCGATCTCGGCGCGCAGCTCGTCGGCGTAGCCCTCGGAGGTGATGCCCTCAAGCGGCACATCGACGAAGTCGGTGTCGCCCAGGTACTCCGAGCGGTCGGCGTAGGCGCGCTTCATCGCCTCGGCCATCAGGTGCATGGTGTTGGCCGCGCCGAAGCCCATGTCGCCGATGTCGTAGGCCTCGAGGATATTGAGCATCTGCACGATGTGCGCACCGCCGGAGGAGGGCGGGCTCATGGCGTAGACGTCGTAGCCCCGGTAGTTGCCGTGGCTCGGTTCGCGGATCACCGGCTGGTAGCCGGCCAGGTCCTCGCGGGAGATCAGGCCGTCGTGGCGCTCCATCTCTGCGACGATCAGCCGGGCGGTCTCACCTTCGTAGAACTCCCGTGGGCCCTGCTCGGCGATGCGCTTGAGGGTCGCCGCCAGGTCCGGCTGGCGGAAGGTGTCGCCGACCTCATAGGGGCTGCCGTCCTCCTTGAAGAACATCGCCTCGGTCGAGTCCCACTGGGTCAGGCGTTCGCGGGTCGCGCTCACCCCGTCGACGAAGCGCTGGGGCACCGCGAAGCCCTCCTCGGCAAGCTTGATCGCCGGCGCCAGGGCCTCGGCGAGGCTCAGGGTGCCGTATTCCTCCAGCGCCAGGGCCAGGCCCGCCACGGTGCCGGGCACGCCGGCGGCGCGATGGGTGAAGCGCGACCATTCGGAGACGGCGTTGCCATCCTCGTCCTGGAACATGGTCTCGGTGGCGGCCGCGGGGGCCTCCTCCCGGTAGTCGATGGCGATGACCTCGTCGCTGTCTTCATCGGAGATCAGCATGAAGCCGCCGCCGCCGATGTTGCCGGAGCGGGGCTGGGTGACGGCCAGCGCGAAGCCCGCGGTGACGGCGGCGTCCACGGCGTTGCCCCCGTCGGCGAGCACATCGTGGGCGACCCGGGAGGCCAGGAAGTGGCTGGTCGCCACCATGCCCTCGGCGCCCTCCTGGGGGTGAAAGCGCTCGCCTTCGAGGATGGCCGGCTGAGCGAGCAGCGGCGGGGCGAAGAGCAGCGTGCCGGCCAGCAGGCCGGCACTGAAAGGATGCGACAGGCAGCGGGTCATCATCGGGTTTCTCCGTTGAGGGTGGGGCGTGCCCTGATCACTATCGGCCGGGCTTGGCGAACCTGCAAGCCATACGGCGGGGGGCGAGATCCTGCTAGAATGCCGCCCATTGTGCCCCCTCGACTCTCACAGGAACCGATCGTCGCCATGACCGACTCCCGACTCGATTTCCAGCTTGCGCCCTCGATTCTCTCCGCCGATTTTGCCCGCCTGGGCGAGGAGGTGGACGATGTGCTGGCGTCCGGCGCGGACATCGTCCACTTCGACGTGATGGACAATCACTTCGTGCCCAACCTGACCATCGGGCCGATGGTCTGCGAGGCCCTGCGCAAGCACGGGGTGACCGCGCCCATCGATGCCCACCTGATGGTCAGGCCGGTGGATCGGCTGATCGGCGACTTCATCGATGCCGGGGCCAGCTACATCACCTTTCACCCGGAGGCCTCCGATCACATCGACCGCTCCCTGCAGCTGATCCGTGACGGCGGCTGCAAGGCGGGCCTGGTGTTCAACCCGGCCACGCCGCTCTCCTTCCTGGACTACGTGATGGACAAGGTCGACATGATCCTGCTGATGAGCGTCAACCCGGGCTTCGGCGGCCAGTCGTTCATCCCCGGTACCCTCGACAAGCTGCGCGAGGTGCGCCGCCGCATCGATGCCTCGGGGCGTCCGATCCGCCTGGAGGTCGACGGCGGGGTCAAGGTCGACAACATCGCCGAGATCGCCCGCGCCGGGGCCGATACCTTCGTCGCCGGCTCGGCGGTGTTCAAGGCGCGCAACGCGGCCGACCCGCACCGCTATGACGGAGTGATCGGCGACTTCCGTCGGGCCCTGGCCGGCGCCTGAGGCGGCCCGATGAGCGTCGCCGATGCGCCGCCCCTGGCCGCCGAGCGTCTCTGGTACCTGTACCTGGTCGAGACCGCCGCGGGGGCGCTCTACACGGGGATCTCCACCGACGTCGACCGGCGCCTGGCCGAGCATCGTGCCGGGCGCGGCGCCAAGGCGCTGCGCGGCAAGGGGCCGCTTACGCTGGTGCATCGCGAGTGTATCGGCGATCACGGCGCGGCGCTGCGCCAGGAAGCCGCCGTCAAGCGCCTGAGCGCCGCGGCGAAGCGGCAGTGGCTGGCCCGGCGTCGGGCCGGCGAATGATCACCATGGACGCGGGGCTCGGCCTCGCCAGCACAGGGAGCACCCCATGAATAGCCAATGGATCAGTGATTTCGTCCAGATGCAGGGCGCCAACTTCGCCATCAACCTGGTGGCGGCCGCCGCCATCTTCGTGGTCGGGCGCTGGGCGGCGAAGCTCGTGCACCGGCTCTCGCTCAAGGCCATGCGGCGCGGCAAGGTCGATCCGCTGCTGGTCAAGTTCCTGGGCAATATCCTCTATGCCCTGCTGCTGGCCTTCGTGGTGCTGGCGGCGATCAGCCAGGTCGGCATCCAGACCACCTCGCTGATCGCAGTGATCGGTGCCGCCGGCCTGGCCATCGGCCTCGCCCTCCAGGGATCGCTGGCCAACTTCGCCGCCGGGGTGCTGGTGATCATCTTTCGGCCCTACAAGATCGGCGACTACGTCGAGGCGGGCGGCGTGGCCGGGGTGATCGAGGACGTGCAGATCTTTACCACCGAGCTCAAGACCGGCGATAACCGCAAGATCATCGTGCCTAACGGTCAGATGATGAGCGGCGCCATCACCAACGTTTCGGCTCACGACACCCGTCGGGTCGATCTGGCGGTGGGGGTCGGCTACGAGGCCGACATCGACACCGTGCGTCGCGTGCTGCAAGGCGTGGTGGCCGATGACTCCCGGGTGCTGGCCGATCCCGCGCCGAACATCCGCATGAGCGCCATGGGCGAATCCAGCGTGACCTGGATCGTGCGACCCTGGGTCAGCGCCGGCGACTACTGGGACGTCCACTGGGAGATGACCGAGGAGATCAAGCGTCGCTTCGACCGCGAGGGCATCAGCATTCCCTTTCCCCAGCGTGACGTGCACGTCTATCACCACGGCGACGCCCCGGGAGGGCTCGGCGAGCGCTGAGCGCCGCACAGGCAGTATCGAGCAAGACCGCAGCGACGAGGGCTGCCGGGGAGACCCGGCGGCCCTCGTCGCGTTTCAGTACGGCGTCAGTGCAGCTTCAGGCGCGGCTTCAGGAAGCGGTTGAGGCCGTCCACCACGACCATCAGGCCGGTCTTCAGGGTGCCGTGGATGGCGCGCTGGTGCATGCGATAGAGCGAGGCGTAGAAGAACTTCGCCAGGTGCCCCTCGATGAACAGGCTGCGCGCCGAGGCGCCGCGCATCAGGCTGCCGATGGCGTCGAAGTGCGCCAGCGAGATCAGCGAGCCGCGGTCCCGGTAGACGAAGGACTTGAGCGGCTTGTCGGCGAGCCGGGCCTGCAGGTTGTGGTACAGCGTGGCGACCTGCTGGTGGGCGGCCTGGGCACGCGGTGGCACCGTGCTGCCGTCCGGCTGCGGGCAGCTGGCGCAGTCACCCATGGCAAACACCCGGGGATCCTCCGTGCTCTGCAGGGTGTCTTGGACGTTGAGCCGGTGGTTCTTCTCCGTCGGCAGGCCCAGTTCCGAGAGCAGGGCCGGCGCCTTGATGCCCGCCGCCCAGACGCCGAGATCGATCTCGATGCGCTCGCCGTCGGCGGTATGGATCGCCGCGGCCTCCACCTGGGTCACGCGTGTCTCGGCATGGATCTTCACCCCCAGCCGCTCCAGCTCCCGGTGGACCGCCTCGCTGATGCGTTCCGGCAGCGCCGGCAGCACCCGCGGGGCGGCCTCGATCAGGTGCACCTCGAGCCGGTCGCTGTCCAGGGAGGTGACCCCGTAGCTGTGCAGCATCCGCGAGGCCTCGTGGAGCTCCGCGGCGAGCTCGACCCCCGTGGCACCGGCGCCGACGATGCCCACCGCCATGCGCGCCGGCCGCTCGCGGCGCGGGTCGTTGTGGCGCAGGAAGGTGTTGAGCATCTCCTGGCGGAAGGCCTCAGCCTGGTGGGGACTATCGAGGAAGTGGCAGTGCTCGCCGACGCCGGGCGTGTCGAAGTCGTTGCTGACGCTGCCCAGCGCCAGCACCAGCTGGTCGTAGGCCAGCTCGCGGGCGGGCAGCACCTCGTCGCCGGCGTCGTCGAGCACCGGGGCGAGCGTCAGGCTGCAGGCCTCGCGGTCGATGCCGCTCAGGGTGCCGCGCTGGAACCGATAGCCGTTAAGGCTCGAGTGCGCCTGGTAGGAGATCTCGTCCAGCCCCGAATCCAGCGCCCCGGTCGCGACCTCGTGCAGCAGCGGCTTCCAGATGTGGGTGGCGTTGCGGTCGACCAGCACGATCTCGGCGCGACCGCGCTTGCCCAGCTTGCGGCCGAGCCGGGTGACCAGCTCGAGGCCGCCGGCCCCCCCGCCGACCACGACGATTCTTGGCAGGTTCATGTCATTGCTCCCGAAAGGTTGAAGCTCCAGCATAAGCCTTCGCCGATTTCCTGCCCATGGCCGGTCCGGCATAATGGGTTTTCGACTCATCCGACGAGAGGCGTCATGCACCCCATCCTCAACGACATTCGGCTGGTGGCCTTCGACCTGGACGGCACCCTGATCGATTCCGTGCCGGACCTGGCCGTGGCGGTCGATGCCGCCCTGGCGGATCTCGGCCTGGCGCCCCAGGGCGAGGCCCGGGTGCGCGACTGGGTGGGTAATGGGTCGCTGAAGCTGATGGAGCGTGCGCTGCGGTTCGCAACACAGGCTAGCGAGGTGCCGGGGACTGATCGCAGAGGGGGTCCTATGCCAGGGATGGCATCGGTAGCGCCCAGGGAGGGGTTCACAGCGCCCCCTCGTAGATCAGTCGCCGGAAAAGCCTCGCTCGAGGCCGGTGAAGAAATCGATAAAGTGTTGCTGAAGCAGGCCCACACCGCCTTCCTCGACCACTATGGCCGCGACCCTGGCGCCCATACCCGGCTCTACTCCGGCGTGCGCGAGTGCCTGGATGCCCTGCGTGAGCGCGGGCTGCCCCTGGCGCTGGTGACCAACAAGCCGAGTGCCTTCATCGCGCCGCTGCTCGAGGCCTTCGACCTGGCGCGCCACTTCGCGCTTTGCCTGGGCGGCGATAGCCTGGCGGCGAAGAAGCCCGATCCGGCGCCGCTTTTGCACGTGGCGGCGCACTTCGACGTGGCGCCCTCGGCCTGCCTGATGGTCGGCGACTCGCGCCACGACATCGAGGCCGGCCGCGCCGCGGGCTTTCGCACCCTGGCGGTCCCCTACGGCTATAACCACGGCGAGCCGGTGGCGCTGAGCCGCCCGGATGGCACGGTTGAATCGCTTGCGGAACTCGTTTAGGGTGATTTTGTCTGGGCTATAATGAAGCCCGATAACGATAGTTTTTTGTTATAACGGATCTCGCGATCTCCTCCGATGGACACCCGCATGACGCTGGATGCCTTTTCCCGCCGCACCGCTGCTCGCCCCCTCTCGCGCCCCGGCATGCCCGGCGGCTGGCGATGGTGACGCTCGCCTGACCGGGCGCCCCGGCGGGGCGTCCCTCGATCCACCAGTGTCTTTCTCTCCACCGCGAGGACCCCGGGCATGATGACTCCCGAGCGCTTTCATGAGCTGGCCGACGCCGGCTATAACCGTATTCCGGTCACCCGCGAGGTGCTGGCCGACCTCGATACCCCGCTCTCGACCTACCTGAAGCTCGCCGACGCGCCCTGGACCTTCCTGCTCGAGTCCGTGCAGGGCGGCGAGAAGTGGGGGCGCTACTCGATCATCGGCCTGCCGTGCCATGAGCGCATCGAGGTGCGCGGCTTCACCGTCCGCCATATCGTCGACGACCAGCAGCGGGGCGCCGTGGAGGTCGAGGATCCCCTCGAGTGGATCGAGCACTTCCAGGCCCGCTTCAAGGTGCCGCGCCTGGACGACCAGCCGCGCTTCGACGGCGGCCTGGTGGGTTACTTCGGCTACGAGACCATTCGCTATATCGAGCCGCGCCTGCGCGGCCCCCATGTCGACGCCAAGGCCGATCCGCTGGGCGTGCCGGACATCCTGCTGATGGTCTGCAACGACCTGGTGGTGTTCGACAACCTCTCCGGCCGGCTGACCCTCTGGACCCACGCCGACCCGGCCGAGGAGGCCGCCTACGCGCGGGCCGTGGAGCGCCTGGAGCGCCTCGAGATGCGCCTACGCAGCGCCACCCACAACACCGTCAGCCCCGGCACCGGTCGCGCGGCGGTAGAGGAGGGCGACTTCACCTCGGGTTTCACCGAGGAGGGCTTCAAGGCGGCGGTGGAGCAGATCAAGGAGTACGTGCTGGCCGGCGACGTCATGCAGTGCGTGCCCTCCCAGCGCATGTCGATTCCCTACCGGGCCGCGCCGCTGGACCTCTATCGCGCCCTGCGCAGCCTCAATCCGTCGCCCTACATGTTCTACCTGAACCTGGGCGATCACCAGGTGGCCGGCTCCTCGCCGGAGATCCTCACCCGCCTGGAGGACGGCGAGGTCACCGTGCGCCCCATCGCCGGCACCCGCAAGCGCGGCCATAGCGAGGAGGAGGATCGAGCGCTGGAGGCCGAGTTGCTGGCCGATCCCAAGGAGCTCGCCGAGCACCTGATGCTGATCGATCTGGGGCGCAACGACGTCGGGCGCATCAGCGAGACCGGCTCGGTCACCGTGACCGACAAGATGGTGGTGGAGCGCTACTCCCACGTCATGCACATCGTCTCCAACGTCGTCGGGCGCCTGAAGCCGCGCCTCTCCGCGATGGACGTGCTGCGCGCCACCTTCCCGGCCGGCACCGTCTCCGGCGCCCCCAAGATCCGTGCGCTGGAGATCATCGACGAGGTGGAGCCGGTCAAGCGCGGCGTCTACTCCGGCGCCGTGGGCTACCTCTCCTGGCACGGCAACATGGATACCGCCATCGCCATCCGCACCGCGGTGATCAAGGACGGCCAGCTGCACGTCCAGGCCGGCGCGGGCATCGTCGCCGACTCGGTGCCGGAGATGGAGTGGCAGGAGACCCTCAACAAGGGCCGTGCCCTGTTCCGCGCCGTGGCCATGGCCGAGCGCGGCCTGGACAACCTCGAGTGACCCCTGATTCCTGTCGTCCGGCCCTGGCCGGGCGAGTGCCGGAGAGTGCACCATGTCCGTGCTGATGATCGACAATTACGACAGCTTCACCTTCAACGTGGTCCAGTACCTCGGGGAGCTGGGCGCCGAGGTGGCGACCCACCGCAACGACGCCATCACCCTGGAGGAGATCGAGGCGCTGGCGCCGAGTCACCTGGTGATCTCCCCGGGCCCCTGTACCCCCGACGAGGCCGGGATCTCCATGGCCGCCATCCGCCGCTTCGCCGGCCGCATCCCGGTGCTCGGCGTCTGCCTGGGCCACCAGGCGATCGGCCAGGTCTACGGCGGGCACGTCGTGCGCGCCCCCCAGGTGATGCACGGCAAGACCTCGCGGATCCGCCACCCGGGGCAGGGCGTGTTCGAGGGCCTCGAGGATCCGCTGGAGGTGACGCGCTACCACTCGCTGGTGGTCGAGCGCGAGGGCCTGCCGGACTGCCTGGAGGTCACCGCCTGGTGCGACGAGGACGACGTCACCCCGGGGCTGATCATGGGGCTTCGCCACCGCACGCTGGATGTTGAGGGCGTGCAGTTCCACCCCGAATCGATCCTCACCCGCCAGGGCCATGAGCTGCTGGCCAACTTCCTGAAACGTCGGCCGACGGCGCCGCTGGACCGTGCCTGATTCGAGGAGAACCATGATGCAGATGCGAGAGGCCCTCGGCGCGGTGATGCGCCGCGAGAACCTGAGCTTCGATGAGACCCACGCCGTGATGCGCCAGATCATGACCGGCGAGGCCAGCGAGCCGCAGATCGCCGCCTTCCTGATGGGCATGGCGATGAAGGGCGAGACCGCCGAGGAGATCAGCGCCGCCGCTCAGGTGATGCGCGAGCTGATGACCCCGGTGCGGCTCACGGCCGAGAACGTGGTCGACATCGTCGGCACCGGCGGCGACGGGGCGAATCTGTTCAACGTCTCCACGGCGGCGAGCTTCGTGGTGGCCGCCGGCGGCGCGCATGTCGCCAAGCACGGCAACCGCGGCGTCTCCTCCTCCTCGGGCAGCGCCGACCTGTTCGCCGTGGCGGGCATCCACCTGGACCTGGACGCCGAGCAGGTGGGGCGCTGCATCGAGCAGGTGGGCGTGGGCTTCATGTTCGCCCCCAATCACCACCCGGCGATGCGCTACGCCGTGGCGCCGCGTCGCGAGATGGGCGTACGCACCCTGTTCAACATCCTCGGGCCGCTGACCAACCCGGCCGGCGCACCCAACCAGGTGCTGGGGGTCTACGCCCCGGAGCTGGTCCCGCTGATGGCCGAGGTGCTGCGCCGCCTGGGCAGTGAGCACGTGCTGGTGGTGCATGCCGAGGACGGCCTGGACGAGATATCGCTGGCCCAGCCGACCCTGGTCGCCGAGCTCAAGGACGGCGAGATCCGAGAGTACACCATCACCCCCGAAGAGTTCGGCATCGAGCGCCAGTCGCTCGACCCGCTGCGCGTCAAGACCGCCGAGGACAGCCTGCGGCTGGTCGAGCAGGCGCTGGTGGGCGAGGGGCCCGCGGCCGACATCGTCGCGCTGAATGCCGGGGCGGCGCTCTACGCCGCCGGGGTCGCCGATACCCTGAAGGAGGGCGTCGCCATGGCCCAGGACGCCCAGGCCTCGAAGCTGCCGCTGGAGAAGCTCAAGGAGCTTGCCAACTTCACCCGCGTGTTCAACCAGTGAGGCCCGACATGACCGACGCTTCCGCGCTGCCGACCATCCTCGAGCGCATCCTTTCCCGCAAGGATCAGGAGGTGGCCGAGCGCTCGCGCGCCGTCTCCGAGCAGGAACTCCTGCGCCTGGCCGCCGAGCAGGACGCCCCGCGGGGCTTCGTCGCCGCCCTCGACCACCGGATCCGCGCCGGCGATCCGGCGGTGATCGCCGAGATCAAGAAGGCCTCACCTTCCAAGGGGGTGATGCGCGAGGACTTCCGGCCCGGCGAGATCGCCGCGAGCTACGCCGACGGCGGGGCCGCCTGCCTCTCGGTGCTGACCGACGCCGACTTCTTCCAGGGCCACGAGGATGATCTGATCGAGGCGCGTGCGGCCTGCGACCTGCCGGTGATCCGCAAGGACTTCATCACCCACGGCTACCAGGTGAGCGAGGCGCGGGCCATCGGCGCGGACTGCATCCTGCTGATCGTCGCCGCCCTGGACGATGCTCGCCTGGCGGACCTGCACCGCCAGGCCACTGAGCTCGGCATGGACGTGCTGGTGGAGGTCCACGACGCCCTCGAGCTCGAGCGGGCGCTGGCGCTCGACCTCGCCCTGGTGGGCATCAATAACCGCGACCTGCACACCTTCGACACCCGGCTCGAGACCACCCTGGAGCTGCTGGCGCGTATACCGGCCGGCGTCACCGTGGTCACCGAATCCGGCATCCACAGCCGCGACGACGTGCTGCGCATGCGCGAGTACGACGTCAACGCCTTCCTGGTGGGAGAAGCCTTCGTGCGCGAGGCCGAGCCCGGCGAGGCGCTGCGCCGGCTGTTCTACTGATCTCTCGCCTGTAACAGCGACAATGACAACGACAACGGGCAGCCTCGGCTGCCCGTTGTCGTTTTTCGGCATCGAACGCGGCTCAGAAGCTGAGCTCGAGCCCCGCGAACCAGGTAGTTCCCGGAGCCGGCTCGTAGTAGCGTCCCCCGAATGCATTGATGCGCACGTTCTCGTTGTAGTCCTCGTCCAGCAGGTTGCGAATACCGACCTGTAGCCCGAGTCGCGTGTTGCTGCCGCCCAGGCGCCAGGCGTCGCCGGCGCGCAGGTTGACCAGCCAGTGGCTGGGAATCTGCACCCGGTTCGCGTTGTCGGCGTAGAAGGAGCCTGTGTATTGGGCTTCCAGGGTGGTGAAGCGCTCTCCGCTGCCGTACCAGGTCAGGCGATTTATCCACAGCCGGCTAGGCAGCCCGGGCAGGTCGTTGCCGTCGTAGGTGCCATTCTCGTCGCGAAAGCGCTCGAATGCGTAGTCGGCCAATGTCAGCGCACTGGTCAGGCGCCAGGCCAGGTTGATGTTCCAGTCCATCCCGAGCTCGATACCTTCCCGTCGGGTCTCGCCGGCATTCACGAAGAAGTCGCGACCATCCGAGGCCTGGAACGGGATCAGCTCGTCGTCGACGAGCACCGAGAAGGCCGCCAGGTCATAGGTCAGCTCGCCGCCCAGCCGGCCACGCATCCCGACCTCGCGGTTCAGCGAGGTCTGCGGTTCGATGTCGGGGTTGAAGCCGCCGCTGCCGTCCGAGGGGGCGAACTCGGTGAAGGTCGGTGTCTCGAAGGCGGTGCCGAGGGTGGCATAGAGCTGATGGTTCGGGTGAAAGCGGTAGCTCAGTCCCAGGCCCCCGGTCCACTCCCGAAAGGTTCGGCTGCCGCTTTCATCCGGTTCGTCGATACCGACCAGGCGATCGTCGATGGTCATGCGGACCCGGTCATGACGGACACCGGCACTCAAGTCGAGTCGCTCGGTCAGGCCGAGTTCGGTCTGCAGGAAGCCCCCCGTTGAGGTGGCGTTCTGCTGTTCGTCCCCGGTTATCCCTGTGACCTCGCCTGATCCATCGACGCTGCGCCGGCCGCGGTCATCCTCCTGACGGGCCACATCTAGCCCCACCACGGTGCGCAGTGGGCGATCCGCCAGGGTCATCGGCAGGGTGGTGTCGAGACTGCCGCCGTAGTAGTGGCGCTCATAGTCGATCAGGCTGCTGCCGGGGAACGGGAGCTGCTGGAGGAAGTCACGTCGGCTGACGAAAGCCCGGGCATTGAATTCCCCTTTCCCCATGGCGAGATCCTCGTAGTGCAGTCCGAGGAGTTGCTGTTCGACCTCCTGCCGAGAATCCAGATCGATCGCGAAATCGCGGGCCTGACCGGGGTTATCGACCACCTCGTCGGCCGTCAGCGCGCTGGGATCCTCGGCACGCGGATTATCGAGCACGTTGACCAGCGCCGAGAGGGTGCGGTCGTCGTCGAGCCGGTACCCCAGGCGGGCGTTGAGCAGGCGCTTGTTCACGGCGCTCTGCTCGCGATAGCCGTCGAAGTTCAGTGCCGACACGCTGACGCTGTGGATCCACCGGCCGGTTTCACCGCCGTTGCGAAGGCTGAGCTTGCGGAAGTCGTGGCTGCCACTCTGCAGGGAAATCTCGAGCGAACGAACCAGTTCGCTGCCGTCGCCGGTGCGGATATCCACCACGCCGCCGGCCGCATTGCCGTAGAGCACCGAGGAGGGGCCGCGAATGACCTCGATGCGCTCGGCGCTATCCAGGTCCACGGCATCGATCTGGGCCTGGCCGTCGGGGAGGGTGTAGGGAAAGCCGTCGACACGCACATGGATGCCACGGATGCCGAAGGGAGCCCGGGCACCGAAGCCCCGGATGGCGATCCGCTGGCCTTGGGCGAAGTTGTCTCGGTTCTGCAGGAAGACACCGGGAACCGTCACCAGGGACTCATCCAGGCGCACACCCTGCTGGCCCCGTTGGATATCCTCCCGGGTCAGGGTCGTGACAGCGGCCGGGGTATCGTAGAGGTCGCGGGCGAGTCGCGGGGCGGTCACCGTGATGGTGGGCAAGGCCGCGCTGGCGGAGGGGGCTCCATGGCCCTCCAGGCTGTCGAGTCCTTCGGTTGCCTGTGCCCAGGAGAGGGGGGCCCAGCAGGCCAGCAGCAGCGTGAAGCGATTTGCCATGGGCTCATCCCGTTCATGGGCTCGGCTTCAGCGTAGCGCCGGGACGGCCCGTCGGCTCAGCGCTGGAACAGCCACAGGATGGCGGAGACCACGAGACTGACAAGGATCATGGTGGTGATCGGGACGTAGACAGTGACGTGTTCGCGGCGGATCACGATGTCCCCGGGCAGGTGACCGAAGGGCAGCCTCGACAGCCAGGGCCAGAGCAGGCCCGTGGCAACGATCAGCAGTCCGACGAGAATCAGGGTGCGGTTCATGGATGCGCCTCGGGCTACCGCAGTGTCCTAGCGATTCGGCGCCCACCGGCGATGCTGCCGGTGGACGTCGGGGGCTCAGCGCTGCTTGAGCCAGCCCAGCAGGGCCTGCAGCGGATGTGGCAGGGCCTGATCCGAGAAGCGCTTGGCCTGGCTGCGGCAGGAGTAGCCGGTGGCGAGCAGACGGCCGGCGTTGTCCTCGCTCTCCACCTGGGGCAGCCAGGACTGGGCGTAGATGGTCCGCGAGGTCTCGAGGTTTCGGGCCTCGTGGCCGTAGGTGCCGGACATGCCGCAGCAGCCGGTACTGAGCAGCTCGAGCTCCAGGCCGAAGGCGGCGAACAGCTGCTGCCAGGCCTTGGGGCTGCCCGGGGCGTTGGTCTTCTCGGTGCAGTGGGAGAGCAGCCGGAAGCCGGGATCGCGGCCCGCATCCGGGGCGGCGACGCGCGCCAGGCTCGGTGTCTGCGTCACCAGCCACTCCTGCAGCATCAGCACCTCGGGCACGGCGTCCGGTCCCAGCGTCTTCACGTATTCCTGGCGGTAGGTCAGGGTCATGGCCGGATCGATGCCGACCAGCGGCACGCCGAACTCGGCCAGCGTCCTCAGGCGCCGGGCCTGCTTCTCGGCGGTGCGCGCGAAGGCCCCCTGGAAGCCCTGGACATCGAGGGGCTTGCCGTTGGGCGAGAAGGGCGCCACGAAGACTCGCACGTCGAGCCGCGAGAGCAGCTCGACGATGTCCATCACCAGACGCGCCTCGAAGTGGCTGGTGAAGGCGTCCTGGACGATCACCACGCTACGGGCCTTCTGGGGCTCGGTCAGAAGGCCGAGCGAGGTCGGCGTGGCCTCTGCCACGCCCCAGGCGGCGAGCTGCTTCTTGAGGCTCGCCCGGGAGAGTCGGGGGCTGTCCACCAGGCCGAGCGGGCCTGACAGCAGGCGGTCGACCAGGCGGTTGCCCAACGCGGCGTTGTAGAGCGGGGCGACCCGGGAGAGCGCGGGCAGCAGGAACTCCATGCCGCCGACCACATAGTCCCGCGCCGGGCGCAGGTAGCGGCCGTGGTAGGCCTCGAGGAAGCGCGAGCGGGAGTCCGGCACGTTGACCTTCACCGGGCACTGGCCGGCGCAGGACTTGCAGGCGAGACAGCCGGCCATGGCGTCGTAGACCTCGTGAGAGAAGTCTGCCTCGCGGTCGCGGCGCCAGGTGTTGAGGGCGCGGCGGGGGAAGCGCTTGACGAAGCCCCAGGCGCCCTCGGCCCGCTGGCGGCGCGACTCCTCGATCAGGTCGACGCCGGCCTCGCCCTGCAGGCGCAGCCACTCGCGGATCAGGCTGGCGCGCCCCTTGGGTGAGTGGACCCGGTCGCGGGTGGCCTTCCAGGAGGGGCACATGGCGTCGTCGGGGTCGTAGTTGTAGCAGGCGCCGTTGCCGTTGCAGTAGACGGTGGCGGCGTGGGCCTGCCAGACCCGCTCGTCGATGGTGCGATCCAGCTGGCCGCGAGTGGGCACCCCATCGATGGCCAGCAGGCCGGGGTCGACCCACTTCACCGCTTGGGTCTCGGTAGCCTCTGTGGCAATGCCTTCAGCGCTGGGGGTATCGGGGGAAGGCTCCGATATCTCGTCGTGGGAGAGAGAAGGGGAGAGAGTGCCGATGAAGGGCGTCGCAATCTTGCCGGGATTGAGCTGGTTATGGGGATCGAAGGCCGCCTTCACCCGCTGCAGGCTGGGGTAGAGCTCGCCGAAGAAGGCGGGGGAGTACTCCGAGCGCACGCCCTTGCCGTGCTCGCCCCACAGGAGGCCGCCATATTTCCGGGTCAGCGCGGCCACCTCGTCGGAGACCTCGCGGATCAGCCGCTCCTGCTCGGGGTCCTTCATGTCGATGGCCGGGCGCACGTGGAGCACTCCGGCATCCACGTGGCCGAACATGCCGTAGGCAAGCCCCCGGGCGTCGAGGGCGGCGCGGAACTCACTGATGAAGTCCGCCAGGTGCTCGGGGGGTACCGCGGTATCCTCGACGAAGGGGATCGGGCGCTTCTCGCCCTTGTCATCGACTCGGGCGTTACCGAGCAGGCCCACGGCGCGCTTGCGCATGGCGTAGACTCGCTGGATCTGCGGCCGGCCCTCGGCCAGCGTGAAGCCCAGCCGTGGGACGCTTGCGTCCGTCTCCAGGTGGCGGCAGAAGGCCTCGACCCGCTGGGCCAGGCGCTCGGAATTGTCGTCGTTGAACTCGACGAGGTTGATGCCGCGCACCGGCGTTTCCTCTGCTGCCGGGTCGCCGGCGGATGGCTGCCCCGCGGGAAAGAACTCCGCCACGCTGTCCCAGACGAAGTCGTCCATGGCCAGCAGCAGCACCGTGTCGTCCACCGTCTCGATGGAGGTGGGTGCCGCATCACTGCCCATCAGGGCCTTGGCGTCGCGCAGCGCCTCCATGAAGCCCGCATAGCGCACGTTGACCAGGGTGGAGTGCTTCGGGATCGGCAGCACGTTGAGCACCGCCTCATCGAGCAGGCCGAGCGAGCCCTCCGAGCCGCACAGCAGGCTGTTGAGGTCGAGGCGGCCGTCCGCGGTGCGCAGGTGCGCCAGGTCGTAGCCGGTCAAACAGCGGTTGAGCGGCGGGAAGGTGGCCTCGATCAGGCCTCGCTGGGTGTCGATGATCTCCCTGGCGGTGCGATAGGCCGTGCCGGTGACGTCGTCGCGCGCGCACAGCGGTACGAGCGCATCGTCGGCCAGCGGGTGGCTGACCAGGCGCTCGCCGCCGATCAGCACGGTCTCGAGCTCGAGCACGTGGTCGCGGGTCTTGCCATACTCGCAGCTGCCCTGGCCGCTGGCATCGGTTGAGATCATGCCGCCGATGGTGGCGCGGTTGGAGGTGGAGAGATCCGGCGCGAAGAAGAGCCCGTGGGGCTTCAGGGCGGCATTGAGCTGATCCTTGACCACCCCGGCCTGTACGCGCACCCGGCGCCTTTCGACGTCGATGTCGAGGATCGCGTTCATGTGCCGCGAGACGTCCACTACCAGGCCGTCGGTGAGCGACTGGCCGTTGGTGCCGGTGCCGCCGCCGCGCGGCGTGAGTATCACCTCGCGGTGTTCCTCGCGACCGGCCAGGCGGGCGATGCGCTGAAGGTCCTCGCCGTGCTTCGGGCTCAACACGGCCTGGGGCAGGCGCTGGTAGATGGAGTTGTCGGTGGCGAGCACCGTGCGGGTGGCGTAGTCCGGAGTGATCTCGCCCTCGAAGCCGTCGGCTTTCAGCGCCTCGAGAAAGCGCAGATAGCGGGCGTCGAGGCCCGACAGGGTGCTGGCGTCAGCGGTGTCCAAGCGTGCGATCATGGCGTCGTGTTCAATCGTGGCGCCGCCGGGGCAGGGCCGGGCGGGGGAGAAGGGATGCCACTACTCTACCGCGAGAGGGCAGGGTGCGCATCCCGCTCGCCCGCGCCGCGTGGCGCCCCTGCCCCCTTTTGCCTACAATGGTCGGCCTGATTTTCACCACCGCCCGACCTTCCTTCACCGACTGCAACGGACTGGATGCCATGCTCGATCCCAAACTGCTGCGCAGCGACCCCGACGCGGTCGCCCAACGATTGGCCACGCGGGGCTATGACCTCGATACCCAGCGTCTCGAAGCGCTGGAGTCCCGGCGCCGCGAGCTGCAGGCCGAGACCGAGTCCCTGCAGAACGAGCGCAACACCCGCTCCAAGTCGATCGGCAAGGCCAAGTCCCAGGGCGAGGACATTCAGCCCCTGCTGGCCGAGGTGAGCGATCTCGGCGAGCGGCTCGATGCCGCCAAGGCCCGCCTCGCCGAGGTGCAGGCCGAATGGGACGCCCTGGTCAGCGGGATTCCCAACCTGCCCCACGAGAGCGTGCCGCAGGGCCAGAGCGAGGAGGAGAACGTCGAGCTGCACCGCTGGGGCACGCCGCGGAGCTTCGATTTCGAGGTCCGCGACCACGTCGACCTGGGAGCGCTCAAGGGCGATCTGGACTTCGAGCTGGCGGCCAAGCTCACCGGCTCGCGCTTCGCCGTGATGCGCGGGCCTATCGCGCGGCTGCATCGGGCGCTGACCCAGTTCATGCTCGATACCCAGACCCTCGAGCACGGCTACGAGGAGTGCTACGTCCCCTACATGGTCAATGAGGCCTCGCTATACGGCACCGGCCAGCTGCCCAAGTTCGGCGAGGATCTCTTCCGCCTGGACGATGAGCGCGGCTTCCACCTGATCCCCACCGCCGAGGTGCCGCTGACCAACTTCGCCCGCGACGAGATCCTCGAGCACAAGCTGCTGCCGGTGCGCCTCACCGCCCACACGCCGTGCTTTCGCAGCGAGGCGGGCTCCCACGGCCGCGATACCCGCGGCATGATCCGCCAGCACCAGTTCGACAAGGTCGAGATGGTGCAGATGGTCGAGCCGGAGCAGAGCTACGAGGCCCTGGAGGAGATGCGCGGCCACGCCGAGGCGATTCTCCAGGCGCTGGGCCTGGCCTACCGGGTGGTCACCCTGTGCACCGGCGACATGGGCTTCGGCGCCGCCAAGACCTATGACCTGGAGGTCTGGATGCCGAGCCAGCAGACCTACCGCGAGATCTCCTCGATCTCCAACTGCGAGGAGTTCCAGGCGCGGCGCATGCAGGCGCGTTTCCGCCGCCCGGAACAGAAGAAGCCGCAGCTGCTGCACACCCTCAACGGCTCCGGCCTGGCGGTGGGGCGCTGCCTGATTGCGGTGATGGAGAACCATCAGAACGCCGACGGCTCGATCAGCGTGCCTGAGGCGCTGCGCCCCTATATGGGGGGCGTCGAGACGATCAACGCTTGATGCCCTTGGGACAGCGCCAAGCTGCAAGCGCCTAGCGCCAAGCTGCCCATTGGCGGACGGCAGTGCCGAGGCAGCCACAGAGAAACCCCACCGGGCGTCGCGTTCGGTGGGGTTTTAGGTTGATATCCGAATGGGCAGTGACATCATCGTGCGGCGCTCGGCGCTCGGCGCTCGGCGCTCGGCGCTCGGCGCTCGGCGCTCGGCGCTCGGCGCTCGGCGCTCGGCGCTCGGCGCTCGGCGCTCGGCGCTACTGCGCAATCGCCCAGCTGACGTTGACCCCGGCCTCGATGGTGATGGTGCCCGGGCGATACTCTGTGGGGGCGGCGCCCTCCGGGCGAGCATCGCTCATCGCCATCATCCGCGGCTGGAACTCCGGTGCGCGGGTCTCGCTGGCGGCGATCACCTCGCCCAGGCCGATGCCCAGCGCCTCGGCCATCAGCTCGGCCTTGTGGCGCGCCTTCTCCAGCGCCTTGACCAGCGCTTCGTCGGTGGCGGCCTCGCGGTCTGACAGGTCGTAGCGCACGCCGTCCAGGGCGTTGACGCCGGCCTCGGTCAGGGCGTCGAGCAGCCCCGGCAGCTGGGCGAGATCCTCGACCTCGATGCTCAGGGGACGCTGCAGGCGAGTGCGCACCCGCGGCTCCGGTCTGTTGTCGCCATGCTGCACGTCCGGCAGGTGCTGGGGCTGGACCTGCAGCGAGCCGGCGGTGATCGACTCGCTGGTAAGCCCTTGAGCCTCCAGGCGCTGGATCAGTGCGGCGGCGCGCTCTTCCAGACGCTGGCGCGCCTCGCGCAGGGCATCAGCATCGGCTTCGACGTCGGCCGCTTGCGCCACGGCCGGGGTGTGCTCCCAGAGGCGGGCCTCGAGGATGGCACGATCCGGCACGACCGCAAGCTCGGCCTGGGCCTGGACGTCCAGGCGATGGGGCGTCTGTGCCGCCAGGGCGCTGGACGTCATCGGCGGCGCGATCGACAGCATGGCGGCCAGCGCCGGAAGGAACAGCGCTCGCGCAGGGCGCGGTAAGGACATGACTCTCTCCTTGTCGTCGGGTGGATACCCGGCTTCGAGCCCGCGGCGCGGGGATGGTTCCTCTTCTTGCAATTGCATCGTGCCCCGTCATCATGAGCAGACCATCGACGACCGTGAGACCGGGCATGCCCCCATCCCCCGAAAGCGAGCAGCAGAGTATCCCCCTCAACCTGACCCTGGCCCTGGCGGCCCTGGTGGTGATCGTGGCCGGCATGCGGGCGGGGTCCAGCCTGCTGGTCCCGCTGCTGCTGTCGCTGTTTATCGCTGTGGTCTGCACGGCCCCGGTGCAGTGGCTCAATCGCCTCGGCCTGAGCCTGCGCCTCTCGGTATGGCTGACGCTGGTGGTGATCGGCGGTTTTCTCTCGCTGCTCGGCGTGCTGCTGGTCAACAGCTTCGGCACCTTCGTCGACGCGCTGCCGGGGATCGAGCAGAAGCTCTACCAGTACTATCTGGGGCTGCTCGACGGCCTGGCCGGGCTGGGCCTGGCCATCGACACCGATCGCCTGGCGGAGCTGCTGGATGCCGAGCAGTTCGGCGGCTGGATCCCGGCGCTGCTCGGCGAGGTGGGCAACCTGATGATGCAGAGCGTCATCGTGGCGCTGCTGGTGATCTTCCTGCTCTTCGAGACCCTCAACTTCCGCGACAAGATCTCCCGGGCCCTGGTCAACCCGGCGCCCAGTCTGCGGCGCTTCAGCGAGTTCAGCCGCACCCTCAAGCGCTACCTGGCCGTGAAGACGTTGATCAGCCTGGCGACCGGCGCCCTGATCTGGCTGGCCTGCAAGTTCCTGGGGGTGGAGTTCCCCCTGCTGTGGGCGGTGCTGGCCTTCGCCCTGAACTACATTCCCAACATCGGCTCGGCCATCGCCGCGGTGCCGCCGGTGATGCTGCTGCTGGTCTCCCCGCAGGGCGGGCCGGTCGATGCCATGCTGCTCTCGGCGGCCTATCTGGGGGTGAACTTCGTGATGGGCAACATCATCGAGCCGCGGGTGATGGGACGCGCCCTGGGGCTCTCCACCTCGGTGGCCTTCCTGTCGCTGGTGGTCTGGGGATGGATCTTCGGCGCGGTGGGCATGCTGCTCTCGGTGGTGCTGACCATGACCCTGAAGATCGCCCTGGACAGTCACCCGCAGACCCGCTGGATCGCGCATCTGCTGGGGCCGGCGGTCGGCTCGCCGCTCGATCAGGCCGATCGGCCGATCTCGGAGCGCGAGGAGGAGTAGCCTCTCGAGGAGAAGCCCCTCGAGGCGTCGCCCTACACGACATCGCCCCGGCCGTGGCCGGGGCGATGAACGTTCGGGGGAGGCGTGCGATCAGGCGTTCTGGTCGATGAACTGGCTCAGCTGTGATTTGGACTGGGCGCCGACCAGAGACGCGACCTTGGTGCCGGACTTGAACAGCATCACGGTGGGCACGCCGCGGACGCCCTGTTCGGCGGCGATTTCCGGAGCGTCGTCCACGTTGATGCTGACCACCTTGAGGTTGCCATCGCGCTCTTCGGCAACCTCGTCGACCACCGGCGCCATCACCTTGCAGGGACCACACCAGGGGGCCCAGAACTTCAGCAGGACCGGCGCGTCGGCCTTGAGGACTTCCTGCTCGAAGTTGGCATTGGTGACATCGACGTTGTTGGCCATGTGATTCTCCAGTTTCGTTGCGCTGCATCGAGCGGGTAAGGGGGCATGCGGGACATGCCCGGTCGGACGATGTTAGCGATCGTCCGGGGTGCTGGCAAATCCACGCTGCCCACGCGAACGCCGGTTGGCGGTTGCATCGGGCCCGTCAGGTTATGCTATAAAGTGATTGTGGGTTATTTTTTTATGTCCTTAAAGTATTTTAAGGGCGCCATGACAGGCCGACACGCATGGCATTCTTGCTCAACATTCACAGTCAATACGCACAGTCAGCACGCATAGACAGTACGCAAAGACAGCACGCATAGAGAGGGCGGCCATGAAGCTTCAGCAGCTGCGTTACATCTGGGAGGTGTCACGCCACAACCTCAACGTCTCGGCCACCGCACAGAGCCTCTTCACCTCCCAGCCCGGCATCTCCAAGCAGATCCGCCTGCTCGAGGACGAGCTCGGCGTCGAGATCTTCGCCCGCAGCGGCAAGCACCTGACCCGCATTACCCCGGCGGGGGAGGCGATCATCGAACTGGCCGGGCAGGTGCTGAGGCTGGCCGAGAACATCAAGGACGTCGCCCAGGAACACAGCGACGAGCGCCGCGGCAGCCTCTCCATCGCCACCACCCACACCCAGGCACGCTATGCGCTGCCGCCGGTGATCCGCGACTTCACCCAGAAGTATCCCGACGTGGCGCTGCACATGCAGCAGGGAACGCCCAAGCAGATCGCCCAGATGGTCAGTGATGGCCAGGCCGACTTTGCCATCGCCACCGAGTCACTCGACCTGTTCAACGACCTGGTGCTGCTGCCCTGCTACCGCTGGAACCGTTGCGTGCTGGTGCCCACGGGCCACCCGCTGGCCGAACTCGAGACCCTGACGCTGGAGGCCCTGGCCGACTATCCGCTGGTCACCTACGTGTTTGGCTTTACCGGACGCTCCCAGCTCGACGATGCCTTCCGGGCGCGCGGCCTGTCGCCCAACGTGGTGCTTACCGCCGCCGACGCCGACGTGATCAAGACCTACGTGCGCCTCGGCATGGGGGTGGGCATCGTCGCCCACATGGCGGTGGATGCCGAGCACGACACCGATCTGGTGGCGCTGGAGGCGGATCACCTGTTCGAGAGCTCCACCACCAAGATCGGTATTCGTCGCGGCACCTTCATGCGCGGCTACATGTACGACTTCTTGGAAGGCTTCGCCGGCCACCTCGATCGCGACCTGGTGGATGCGGCGCTGGTCGCCGGGCCCCGCCACGAGCAGGGGCTATTCGAGGATATCGAGTTGCCGATCCGCTGAGCCTCGCCGACCTCGGCTGGCCGCCTCGAGCCCGCCCCCATCGCATGCGCGTCATGCCGGAGGGGGAACACAACGAAAGGGCGCCCCGCGGGGCGCCCTTCTTGTCGTGCCCAATCGAGCGGCTCAGGCGCTCGACGAGGCCGGCGGCGCCAGGTTCACGGCGTGCAGCCCGCACTCCTTGCCGCCCTGATCCTCCCACCACCAGCGACCCTCGCGCTCGTGCTGGCCCGGCAGGGTGGGGCGCGTGCAGGGCTCGCAGCCGATGCTGACGTAGCCGCGCTCGTGCAGGGCGTTGTAGGGCACGTCGAACATGCGGATGTAGGTCCAGACGTCGTCGCTCGTCCAGCGGGCCAGCGGGTTGATCTTGATGAGCGGCGCCTGCTCGCTGCCGAAGGCGCTGTCGCGCTCGGCGATCTGCAGGCTGGAGCGGGTGCCGGGGCTCTGGTCGCGGCGCTGGCCGGAGACCCACACCGGCAGGCCCGCCAGACGGCGGCGCAGGGGCGCGACCTTGCGGATGCCGCAGCACTCCTGATGGCCGTCGCGATAGAAGCTGAAGAGCCCCTTCTCGTGCACCAGGCTCTGCACGTCCTCGGTATCAGGTACGCGCACGTCGATGGCGATGGCGTAGTGATCGCGCACTCGCTCGATGAAGGCGTATGTCTCGGCGTGCAATCGGCCGGTGTCCAGCGAGAAGACCTTCACGTCCTCCTTCGGCGCGACCTTCAGGGCCAGGTCGATCAGCACCACGTCCTCGGCGCCGGAGAAGGAGATCGTCAACTCGCCGAAGGCCCGGTAGGCGGCGCGCAGGATCTCCTTGGGCGTCTCCTGATCGTGCTCGAGGACGAAGCGGTTGGGGTCGAAGGCGGTCATGGCGCTCTCTGCTGGGGGTATTGCGGCTACCCTAGCAGAGCCGTTGATCCCTTCCCCAATACCGAATCATTGGATGTCTATGCCTCGATTGACTAAATGGAGGTCTTTTTATTCCATTAGTCTTCAGCTGTCGGCGTCGCCAGGGCGCGCATCAGGTGGCGGATCTTGTCCAGGGTCTCGGCATACTCGTCGTCGCCATCCGAATCGGCCACCAGGCCGCCGCCGCCCCACAGGTGCAGCCGGCCCGCCTCGGCCACCACGCTTCTGATGGCGATGGAGGTGTCCATCCGCCCGCGCACGTCGACGTAGCCCAGGCTGCCGCAGTAGACGCTGCGCCGGCTGGGCTCCAGCTCGTCGATGATCTGCATGGCGCGCACCTTGGGGGCGCCGGTGATGGAGCCGCCGGGGAAGGCCGCCGCCAGCAGGTCCATGGGACGCCGGTCGGCTGCCAGTTCGCCGGTGATCACGCTGACCAGGTGATGGACGTTGGCGTAGCTCTCCAGGCCGCAGAGCGTGGGCACCCGCACGCTGCCGGGCCGGCAGACGCGCCCCAGGTCGTTGCGCAGCAGGTCGGTGATCATCACGTTTTCGGCGCGATCCTTGAGGCTCGCCTCGAGCTCTGCGGCCAGCCGCCGGTCCTCGGCGGGGGTGGCGCCGCGCGGTCGCGTGCCCTTGATCGGCCGGGTCTCGACGCGCCCGTCCCGACACTCGAGGAAGCGCTCCGGCGACAGCGAGAGGATCGCCTGCTCCCCCGCGGGGCCGGGCCAGGCCTGGTAGCCGGCGTAGGGAGTGGGGGTGGCCTCGCGCAGGCGGCGATAGGCGGCCCACAGGTCGCCCGCGTAGGGGGCGCTGAAGCGCTGGGCCAGGTTGATCTGGTAGCAGTCGCCGGCGCGGATGTAGGCCTGCACGGCGTGAAAGCGTGCCAGGTACTCCTCGCGACTGAGCTCGGCGGCGAAGGGCGCAGTGAGGCGAAAGGCCTTCGCCGGGGGCGTGGCGGCCGAAAGCCACGCGAGCACCTTCTCGCGCCGCGCGGCGCTGCCCACCAGCCAGCTCTCCCGGCGATCGTGATCCTGAATCAGCGCCCAGTCGTAAAGGCCGACCCGGCTGGCCGGCAGTGTGACGGCCGGGCGCGCCTGTCCCGCCACCGGCTCGAGGCGCTGCCCCAGGTCATAGCTCCAGTAGCCGATCAGTCCGCCGAGAAACGGCAGGTCGCTCTCCGGCGCCTCCCCGGGCAGCCGGTCGAGCAGCGCCTGCTGGGCGGCGAAGGGGGGGAGCTTCGCCAGCGCGGGGTCGCCGTGGACGCGTCCGGCGGCGTCGACCTCGAGCAGCGCCAGCGGGTCGCAGCTGAGGATGTCGTAGCGCCCCCCGGGCGCCGTCGGCCGGCCACTGTCGAGCAGCACGGCGCCGGGCCTGTCGCGCAGCACCGCGAAATAGCCGAGCGGGTCCTCGTGGTAGGGCAGCGGTGTGATCTCGAGCGGTGGTGTCATCAGGCGTCTTCCCCAAACAGGGCGTCCATTCTAGGCATCGCGAACCGACTTGTCCCTTGTGGCGATCGCGCATTGTCGACACGCGCGCCGCCATTGGCCGGGTTGTCTACAACCAAAGGTGAAGGCTTTCTGCCGCATGGCCGGTTGACCGCCGGTAAGGCAGTGGCTAAAGTTCTTCCATCATTTAATTGTCGACAATCGCCATGACCTTAGCCGCAACGGAACAGGCCGCTACCCCCGAAGTTCGCACCCTGGCGGAGCGGGTCTTCAACCAGCTGCAGGACGCCATCGTCCGGGGCGAGCTGGCGCCTGGCAGCAAGATCACCGAGCCGGGCCTCTCGCGTGCCTACGGCATCTCGCGCGGGCCGCTGCGCGAGGCGATGCGCCGCCTGGAGTCGCACCGGCTGATCCAGCGGGTGCCCCACGTGGGCGCCCGGGTGGTCCAGCTCTCCATGAAGGAGCTGCTCGAGCTGTTCGACCTGCGCGAGGCCCTGGAAAGCATGGCCGCGCGGCTGGCCGCCGAGCACATGACCCCCGAGGAGATCGCCGGGCTGCGCGAGGTGCTCTCCGTGCACGAGCGCCAGGCCGACCTGCGCCGCGGCGAGGCCTACTATCAGCGCGAGGGCGACCTGGACTTCCACTACCAGATCGTCCTGGGCAGCCACAACAGGATGCTGATGGGCCTGCTCTGCGACGATCTTTACTACCTGGTGCGACTCTATCGTACCCAGTTCAGTGCCAGCGGCACGCGCCCGCAGCGTGCCTTCGTCGAACACCACCGCATCGTCGACGCCATCGAGGCGGGCGACGCCGAACTGGCGGAGCTGCTGATGCGCCGCCACGTCAGCGCCTCGCGAGCCAACGTCGTCGAGCGCTATGCGGCCACCCTCGAACCGCAGGATAGCGAGACCTCTTCCTGAGGCGCTCGACTCACTAACCGGAGACAATCAATGACTCAATCGACGCCCGGCGCTCGCTTCCGCGCCGCCCTCGAGGCCAATCGTCCGCTGCCCATCGTCGGCACCATCAATGCCTATACCGCCATGATGGCCCAGCGGGTGGGTCACCAGGCGATCTACCTCTCCGGTGGCGGGGTGGCCAACGCCTCCTACGGCCTGCCGGATCTCGGCATGACCACCATGAACGACGTGGTCGAGGATGCCCACCGCATCTGCGGCGCCACCGACCTGCCGCTGCTGGTGGACATCGACACCGGCTGGGGCGGCGCCTTCAACATCGCCCGCACCGTCAAGGAGATGCAGCGTGCCGGCGTCGCCGCCGTGCACCTCGAGGACCAGGTGGCGCAGAAGCGCTGCGGCCACCGTCCCAACAAGGCGATCGTCTCCCAGCAGGAGATGGTCGACCGCGTGAAGGCCGCCGCGGACGCGCGCCTCGATCCGGACTTCTACCTGATCGCGCGCACCGATGCCTTCCAGAAGGACGGCCTGGACGCGGCCATCGAGCGGGCCAATGCCTGCATCGAGGCCGGCGCCGACGCTATCTTCGCCGAGGCGGTGCACACCCTGGACGACTACAAGGCCTTCTGCGAGCGCGTCGATGCGCCGATCCTCGCCAACATCACCGAGTTTGGCGCCACGCCGCTGTTCTCCCAGCAGGAGCTCGGCGAGGTGGGCTGTCGCATGGTGCTCTATCCGCTGTCGGCCTTCCGCGCCATGAACGCCGCGGCTCTCAAGGTCTACCAGAGCATCCACGACACCGGCCACCAGCGCGACGTGGTGGAGCTGATGCAGACCCGCGACGAGCTCTACGACTTCCTCAACTACCACGACTTCGAGCGCAAGCTCGACGCCTTGTTTGAAGAGAATAAGCCCACCGAGTAAGGCAGCGACGCCTGACACGCCAGAATATCGACAATAAACGACTCACCAGGAGACACGACATGGCAGATAAACCCATTAGCGGCGCCGGCCTGCGCGGCCAGAGCGCCGGCACCACGGCCCTGTGCACCGTCGGCCAGACCGGTTCCGGCCTGACTTATCGCGGCTTCGACATCAAGGAGCTGGCCGAGAAGGCGAAGTTCGAGGAAGTGGCCTACCTGCTGCTCAAGGGCAAGCTGCCCAACCAGGCCGAGCTCGATGCCTACATCACCAAGCTCAAGGGCCTGCGCGGCCTGCCTCAGGCGCTGAAGACCGTGCTCGAGCAGATCCCGGCCGACGCCCATCCCATGGACGTGATGCGCACCGGCGCCTCGATGCTCGGCAACCTCGAGACCGAGCAGAGCTTCGATGAGCAGCAGGACGCCTCCGATCGCCTGCTCGCGGCGCTGCCGTCGATCATCTGCTACTGGTACCGTTTCTCCCACGACGGCGTGCGCATCGAGACCGAGACCGACGACGCCTCGGTGGGCGGGCACTTCCTGCACCTGCTGCGCGACGCGCCGGCCTCCGAGCTGCACGCCCGGGTGATGAACGTCTCGCTGATCCTCTACGCCGAGCACGAGTTCAACGCCTCGACCTTCACCGCTCGCGTCTGTGCCTCGACGCTCTCCGACATGCACTCCTGCGTGACCGGGGCCATCGGTTCGCTGCGCGGCCCGCTGCACGGCGGTGCCAACGAGGCGGCCATGGCGATGATCGAGGACTGGCAGTCGCCGGACGAGGCCGAGCGCGAGATCATGGGTATGCTCGCGCGCAAGGACAAGATCATGGGCTTCGGCCATGCCATCTACCGCGAGTCCGACCCGCGCAACGCCATCATCAAGCACTGGTCCCAGAAGCTTGCCGAGGACGTGGGCGATAGCGTGCTCTACCCGGTCTCCGAGCGCGTCGAGGCGATCATGTGGCGCGAGAAGAAGCTGTTCTGCAACGCCGACTTCTTCCACGCCAGCGCCTACCACTTCATGGACATCCCGACCAAGCTGTTCACGCCGATCTTCGTCTGTTCGCGCGTTACCGGCTGGTGTGCCCATGTCTTCGAGCAGCGCGCCAACAACCGCATCATCCGCCCGAGCGCCGACTACGTCGGCCCCGAGAAGAGCGAATGGGTGCCCATCGAGGAGCGCGACTGACGCGCCTGTCTGAACCCTTGCCTCGACAGGGGCGGGGACAAGGCGAAGCGAGGGTCCTACGCCAGGGATGGCGTCGGTAGCGCCCAGGGATGGGTTCATAGCGCCCTCGCGCAGGCTTGTTCCCGGCTGGATAGCCGCTGCAATCGCCTTTTCTTCTGTCCATTAACCGATGGTGCACGCCATGAATACCGACTACCGCAAGCCTCTACCCGGCACCGAGCTGGACTATTTCGACACCCGTGCGGCCGTCGACGACATACAGCCCGGTGCCTACGAAACGCTTCCCTACACCTCGCGGGTGCTGGCCGAGCAGTTGGTGCGCCGCTGCGACCCGGCCATGCTCACCGATGCGCTCACCCAGCTGATCGAGCGCCGGCGGGACCTGGACTTTCCCTGGTACCCGGCCCGCGTGGTCTGTCACGACATCCTCGGCCAGACGGCTCTGGTCGACCTCGCCGGCCTGCGTGACGCCATCGCCGAGAGGGGCGGCGACCCGGCCAAGGTCAATCCGGTGGTGCCGACCCAGCTGATCGTCGATCACTCCCTGGCCGTCGAGCATGCCGGCTTCGAGCAGGACGCTTTCGACAAGAACCGCGCCATCGAGGATCGCCGCAACGAGGATCGCTTCCACTTCATCGAGTGGACCAAGACGGCGTTCGAGAACGTCGATGTGATCCCCGCCGGCAACGGCATCATGCACCAGATCAACCTGGAGAAGATGTCGCCGGTGGTGCAGGCGCGCCCCGACGAGAATGGCAAGCTCGTGGCCTTCCCGGATACCTGCGTGGGCACCGACAGCCACACCCCGCACATCGACTGCCTGGGCGTGATCGCCCTCGGCGTGGGCGGCCTCGAGGCCGAGACCGTGATGCTGGGCCGCCCCTCCATGATGCGCCTGCCGGACATCGTCGGCGTGGAGCTGACCGGCAAGCGCCAGCCCGGCATCACCGCCACCGATATCGTCCTGGCCATCACCGAGTTCCTGCGCCAGGAGCGGGTGGTCGGTGCCTACCTGGAGTTCTTCGGCGAAGGCGCCAAGAGCCTGACCATCGGTGACCGCGCCACCATCTCCAACATGACGCCCGAGTACGGGGCCTCTGCGGCGATGTTCTACATCGACGACCAGACCCTGGACTATCTCAAGATCACCGGTCGCGAGCCGGAGCAGGTCGAGCTGGTCGAGACCTACGCTAAGCAGACCGGCCTCTGGGCCGACAGCCTGACCGAGGCGCAGTACGAGCGGGTGCTGACCTTCGATCTCTCCACCGTGGAGCGCAACCTGGCCGGCCCGTCCAATCCGCACCGTCGCCTGCCCACCAGTGCACTCGCCGAGCGTGGCATCGCCGTGAGCTCTTATATGGACAGCGACGAGGCCCAGGCGGAGGAGAAGGCGGGCAAGATGCCCGATGGCGCGGTGATCATCGCCGCCATCACCAGTTGCACCAACACCTCCAATCCGCGCAACGTCGTGGCCGCCGGCCTGCTGGCCAAGAAGGCCAACGATCTGGGCCTGGTGCGCAAGCCCTGGGTGAAGTCCTCCTTCGCGCCAGGATCGAAAGTCGCGCGTCTCTACCTGGAGGAGGCCGGCCTGCTGCCGGAGCTCGAGAAGCTCGGCTTCGGCATCGTCGCCTACGCCTGCACCACCTGTAACGGCATGTCCGGCGCCCTGGACCCCGAGATCCAGCAGGAGATCATCGACCGCGATCTCTACTCCACGGCGGTGCTCTCCGGTAACCGCAATTTCGACGGTCGTATCCACCCCCACGCCAAGCAGGCCTTCCTGGCCTCGCCGCCGCTGGTGGTGGCCTACGCCATCGCCGGGTCCGTGCGCTTCGACATCGAGCAGGACGTGCTGGGCACCGACCAGGACGGCACCCCGATCACCCTGAAGGACCTCTGGCCCTCCGACGAGGAGATCGACGCCATCGTCGCCGAGTTCGTCAAGCCGGAGCAGTTCAAGCAGGTCTACATCCCGATGTTCGACCTGGATGCCGCCGAGAAGGCCGAGAGCCCGCTCTACGACTGGCGCCCGCAAAGCACCTACATCCGCCGCCCGCCCTACTGGGAAGGCAACATGGCGGCCGTGCGTGCCCTCAAGGGGATGCGCCCGCTGGCGATCCTGCCGGACAACATCACCACCGACCATCTGTCGCCGTCCAACGCCATCATGATGGACAGCGCGGCCGGCGAATACCTGCACAAGATGGGCCTGCCGGAGGAGGACTTCAATTCCTACGCCACCCACCGCGGCGATCACCTCACCGCCCTGCGGGCGACCCTGGCCAACCCCAAGCTCTACAACGAGATGGTGCGGGACGAGTCCGGGGAGGTGCGGCAGGGGTCGCTGGCGCGCATCGAGCCGGAGGGCCAGGTGACGCGTATGTGGGAGGCCATCGAGACCTACATGGAGCGCGGCCAGCCGCTGATCGTCATCGCCGGCGCCGATTACGGCCAGGGCTCGTCGCGGGACTGGGCCGCCAAGGGCGTGGCGCTGGCGGGGGTGGAGGCGATCGTCGCCGAGGGCTTCGAGCGTATCCACCGCACCAACCTGATCGGCATGGGCGTGATGCCTCTGCAGTTCGAGGAGGGTACCACCCGCCATACGCTGCAACTCGACGGCACCGAGACCTACGACGTCGAGGGCGCGCCGTCACCGCGCGCCACCCTCGAGCTGGTGATCCATCGCCAGACCGGTGAGGTCGATCGCGTACCGGTGATCTGCCGCCTGGATACCGCCGAGGAGGTGACCGTCTACTCCGCCGGCGGCGTGCTGCAGCGCTTCGCTCAGGACTTCCTGGAGTCCGAGGTCGAAGCGGTCGGCTGAACCGGGCGATGACCGTCACCCCCTGACCCTCCCATCGACCCGGCGCCGCTACGGCCCCGGGTCGATCTTTCTCGAGAAGGACGCGAATTTTATGGCACACCATCCACAGATCCGGGTGCCCGCCACCTACATGCGCGGCGGCACCAGCAAGGGCGTCTTCTTCCGCCTCGACGACCTGCCGGAGGCCGCTCGGGTCCCCGGCGAGGCCCGCGACCGGCTGCTGATGCGGGTGATCGGCAGCCCCGATCCCTACCAGAAGCAGATCGACGGCATGGGCGGGGCGACCTCCAGTACCAGCAAGACCGTCATCCTCTCGAAGAGCGAGAGCCCCGACCACGACGTCGATTACCTCTTCGGCCAGGTCTCCATCGACAAGGCCTTCGTCGACTGGAGCGGCAACTGCGGCAACCTCTCCGCCGCGGTGGGGCCCTTCGCCATCAGCAACGGCCTGGTGGACCCCGCGCGTATTCCCGAGAACGGTGAGGTCGAGGTGCGCATCTGGCAGGCCAACATCGGCAAGACCATCGTCTCGCGGGTGCCGATCACCGACGGCCAGGTGCAGGAGACCGGCGACTTCGAACTCGACGGCGTGACCTTCCCGGCCGCCGAGGTGCCGGTGGCCTTCAAGGATCCCGCGGACGGCGAGGGCGCGATCTTCCCCACCGGCCGGCTGGTCGATGATCTGGAGGTGCCGGCCGAGGTGGTGGAGGGGGGCATCCTCAAGGCGACCATGATCAATGCCGGCATTCCCACCGTGTTCGTCAACGCCGACGATCTCGGCTACTCCGGCAGCGAGCTGCAGGAGGCGATCAACGGCGATCCCTGGGCGCTCGAACGCTTCGAGACCATCCGCGCCCACGCCGCCCTGCGCATGGGGCTGATCAAGGAACTCGGCGAGGCCGCCAACCGCCAGCACACCCCCAAGGTGGCCTTCGTGGCGCCGCCGGCAAGCTACACGGCCTCCAGCGGCAAGGCGGTCGAGGCCGACGCGATCGACCTGAGGGTGCGGGCGCTCTCCATGGGCAAGCTGCACCACGCCATGATGGGCACCGCCGCGGTCGCCATCGCCTCGGCGGCGGCCATCGAGGGTACCTTGGTCAACCTGGCGGCCGGCGGCGGCAAGCGCAACGCCGTCACCTTCGGCCACCCCTCCGGCACCCTGCGGGTCGGTGCGGAGGCGAGCCTGGTCGACGAGCGTTGGGTGATCGACGAGGCGGTGATGAGCCGCAGCGCCCGAGTGCTGATGGAAGGCTGGGTGCGGGTGCCCGGCGACAGCCTCTGAGTCGCCATCGCCCGATGCATACGCGCCCCGTGTCCGTGACGCGGGGCGTTTCCTATAGTGAAGAGTGGTAAAGAGAGACACCGACCGATTCGCGACAGCAGGAGGCACCCGATGAGCACCGTGGAAACCAACGTGCGCCCGGAGTATGACGAAGAGCTGCAGACCCTCGCCGACTACGTCCTCGAGTTCACGATCGACAGCGACGAAGCGCTTCAGACGGCGCGCCACTGCCTGATGGACACCCTGGGCTGCGGCCTGCTGGCGCTGCGCTTTCCTGAGTGCACCAAGCACCTGGGGCCGATCGTCGAGGGAACCGTGGTGCCTCACGGGGCGCGCGTGCCCGGCACCTCCTTCCGCCTCGATCCGGTCAAGGCGGCCTGGGACATCGGGGCCATCATTCGCTGGCTCGACTACAACGACACCTGGCTGGCCGCCGAGTGGGGCCATCCCTCCGATAACCTGGGGGGCATCCTGGCCGTGGCCGATCATCTCTCCCAGCAGCGTGTCGCCGATGGGTGCGATCCGCTGACCATGCGCCAGGTGCTCGAGGCGATGATCATGGCCCACGAGATCCAGGGCGTGCTGGCGCTCGACAACTCCTTCAATCGGGTCGGGCTCGATCATGTGGTGCTGGTCAAGGTGGCCTCCACCGCCGTGGTGGCGAAGCTGATGGGCGCCGATCGCGAGCGCCTGCTCGCGGCCCTTTCCCATGCCTTCGTCGACGGCCAGAGCCTGCGTACCTACCGTCACGCGCCGAATGCGGGCTCGCGCAAGAGCTGGGCCGCCGGGGACGCCACCTCCCGCGCCGTGCGCCTGGCCGATATCGCCATGCGCGGTGAGATGGGCATCCCGGGCGTGCTGACCGCGCCGCAGTGGGGCTTCTACGACGTGCTCTTCAGCCACACCAATCGCGACCTGGCCACCAAACCCGAGGAGGAGCGCCGGTTCACCTTCCAGCGCGAGCTCGGCAGCCATGTGATGGAGAACATCCTGTTCAAGATATCCTTCCCGGCCGAGTTCCATGCCCAGACCGCCTGCGAGGCGGCGGTGACCCTGCACCCCCAGGTGAAGGACCGGCTGGATGAGATCGAGCGCATCGTGCTGACCACCCACGACTCGGCGATTCGCATCATCTCCAAGTCGGGGGCCCTGGCGAATCCCGCCGACCGGGATCACTGCCTGCAGTACATGACCGCCGTGCCGCTGATCTTCGGCAGCCTCACCGCCGAGCACTATGAGGATGCCTTTCACGAGGCCCATCCGCGGATCGACGAGTTGCGCGGGAAGATGGAGGTCGTCGAGGATCAGGCGTATTCCCGGGACTACTACGATCCGCAGAAGCGCGCCATCGCCAACGCCGTCCAGGTCTTCTTCAACGACGGCAGTGCCACGGAGAAGGTCGCGGTGGACTATCCCATCGGCCACCGTCGTAGGCGGGCGGAGGGCATTCCGCTGCTGGAAGAGAAGTTCGCGCACAACCTGGCCACGCGCTTTCCGGCGGGTCGCTGCGCGCAGATCGTCGAGCTCTGTGATGATCAGGCGCGCCTGGAGCAGACCGCGGTGCATCGTTTCGTCGACCTCTTCGTGATCTGAGCCTGCGCATCATTAATCGACCGTACAGCGCCGGAGGGTCGTGAGCCGTGCCGTGGGATAGCGTTGCGGTGGGGCTCTGCAAGGGCTGTGGACCCTGTATTGAGGCCTGTGGCCGGGGCGTGTACCCACGCCTCGGCCACGCTCATCACGCAGGGTAGAAGCGGCGTTGCGGGCCTATCTCGGTGCGGTCGCGAACAAAGGCAACACATGGCATGGCGCCCCGCGTCGCAGTGAGCTATATTTTTCTGGCGCACGGGGTTGCATGCGTCGGCTCCAGGCCGTAAAGTACGCATCCGCTGCCGGCAACGGGCAAACGTTGCAGGCGGTGATGGTGGTGGAAGTGCTTGTTTCCATTTGGGTTTTTCGAAGACGCTTTGAAAATTCCCGCTTGACGAACTCGCCGCATTCGGTAGAATGCACACCACTCGATCGGCACTCGCATCGCTTAGGCGGCACGAGGTTTCGGTCACCCGCTTCGCTTCTTCGGAACGCCTCGTAGGGTTGACAAGAAACGCCGATCAGGTAGAATACGCCTTCCTCGCAGGGCGCCGGCGAGACCGCCGCTTCATTGATGCGGCCGGACACGACGGCAACAGCGAGACGCTCCCCTCTCAATGAGAGCCCGGAGCCGCTCTTTAACAATCGATCAGGTAATTCATGTGGGCGCTTGTCGGGATGTTGGTGACCAGTCACTGAAACATTCAAGGCAAGCGACTCGTCAAAATGAGACGTTTGAACCTTGAGCCAGGTTTGGTTCCACCTTAGGAACTATCAGACTTTAAACTGAAGAGTTTGATCATGGCTCAGA